>WBZT01001080.1_pt1 | contig 20678 bp, 15 predicted proteins | sample 5204241 | NCBI WGS metagenome assembly WBZT01 (sample SAMN12344358, study PRJNA552823) | activated sludge metagenome | biome: Activated sludge suspended growth; feature: Nitrification reactor; material: Wastewater; isolation source: activated sludge from nitrification reactor of wastewater...
GACGCCGACCCAAGCCCAGCCCCGCCCGCGCCCCCCTCCCCCAAGCGCCGCAAGAAGTAGCAAAAGCGCCCAGGCCCCCAACCTGGGCGCTTTTGTGCCCAAAAACCCACTGGCTCAGGGCCTACAATCCTTTTCAGAACACAACAACCGTCGACGCGATTTTTGACTATGGCCACTACCACCGCAGAAGTCAACGGCACGACCTCGCCCGACAACTGGACACTCGCCGCCGGCGCATCCAAACAAGCCGCCGTCAACTCACCGGACGATGACGCCACATCCTATATCGATAGCTCCAACACCAGCGGAACCATCCAAACATTCACCGCTACGCCGGCGCTCAATCAGGGCGACACCATTACCCAAATCGACATCAACATCCGGGCCAAGCGCGGTGGGACACTGGACGCCAATTACGCCGTCGGCTATATCTTTACCCCACAGGGCGGTGGAAGCCAGAGCGGACAATCCACTGCGTTTACAGCGGCCACCAACTGGAACAGTTCTACCTTCACCGACTCCGCACTATCAGTCCCCTGGGGCAGCGACCTCACGGTCAACATCCGCAACACACAGGGCCGCAGAGTCTTCGTCACCACGCTCAATATCACCATTACCTACACCCCCGGCCCCACAGGCCCGGCGGCCGCCGTCTTCGCCCACACCCATCGGATGCAACTTTCCGTCTGCTAAATCAAAGAGGAGAGTCACATGCCCGTTACCCAAGAACAAATCGAACAGTACGTCGCCGTCCTCATCGCCGCCGACATCACTCCCAGCGCCTTCGGCGAGTTCATGATCCGCTCCAAGCTCTTCATCGACCTGCGCGCTCTGGAAACCGGCCTCGACATCCTGGCCCGCCAGCGCTCGGAAGCGCTGGCCCAGTTCGATCAGCAGGAGGCCGTACTGCGCGGCCAAATCGAAAGCAAACGGCAAGAGATCGAAGCCCTGGCCGCCTAACCCCTGGCAAGCTCCGTGTTCCTGAAACAGTCCACCACGATAACCGTCAGCGTCGGCCCGTTCGTCAGCGCGACCGACGGCAAAACGCCCGTTACGGATCTCTACACCGGCGGCGCGAATGCCATGACGGTCTACCTGAGCAAGAACGGGGGGACGGCCGCGGCGCGGAACAGTGCGACGTCAATCGCCTACGACCGCGACGGCTACTACCGGGTGGAATTGAACACGACCGACACGGCAACCGCCGGCCTCCTGGAGCTCTTCGCCAACGCCACCGGGGCCTTACCCGTCTGGCGCCACCTGGTCATCCTGACCGCCAACAACTACGACGCGCTCATCGCCGGCAGCGACGCGCTTCAAGTACACGCCAACGAAATCACCGCCAACCTCATCACCGCCGCCGCCCTGGCGGCCGACGCCGGCACCGAAATCGCCTCGGCCGTATGGGCGAACGCGACCCGCACGCTCTCCGCGTCAAGCGACCCGACCGCCACCCAGATCGCCGACGCGGTCTGGGATGAAGCCCGGGCCGACCACACGGCCGCCGGCACCTTCGGCCAGGGGGCGGCCAGTGTGCAGGGCAACATCACCGGCAGCGTGGCCAGCGTCACCAGCCCCGTCACCGCGGGCACCGTCAGTGACAAGACCGGCTATGCCCTTTCGGCCGCCGGGGTTTCAGCCGTCCAGGCCGGCCTGTCCACTCTAACCGCGGCTCAGGTCAACGCTGAAGCCGACCAGGCGCTGGCCGACGTCGGCCTGACCACTACCGTCACCGGCCGAATCGACGCGGCCGTCTCCTCGCGCCTGCCGGCCGCCGGCTACACGGCCCCGGCCAATGCTGACGTGGCGGCCATCAAAGCCCAGACCGACAAACTGGCCTTCGCCGGCGCGGGGCCTTACGACGTCAAGGCCACGCTCGACGGCGAGCCGGTCACCGCTTCGTCGGTCAGCGACAAGACCGGCTATAGCCTCAGCGCTGCCGGCGTGACGGCCGTCCAAAGCGGCCTGTCCACCCTCACCGCCGCTCAGGTCAACGCGGAGGTGGGCGCGGCGCTGGCCGGCGCGGGCGTATCCACAACCGTTATGGGCCGTCTCGACGCAGCCGTCAGCACGCGCCTGGCCGCGGCCGCCTACACTGCCCCGGCCAACAGCGACATCGCCGCCATCAAGGCCCGCACGGATCTCATTCCCAATAATCCGGCAGCCGCCGGCAGCGCCATGACGCTTGCTGCCGATGCCGTCGATGCCGCCAGTCTCGCCACGGGCGCATTGGGCGAGATCGCCGCGGCCGTCTGGGCTGCCACCGGTCGCGCCCTCAGCATCGAACCGCCGGAGGCCGCGGCCATCGCCGCCGCCGTTTGGGACGCGAATCTCAACGACCACAACTCACCGTCCACGGCCGGCAATAAGCTCAACGCCGCTTCGGCGGCCGGCGACCCCTGGACGGCCAGCCTGGAAGGCTACGGCGCAGGCTCGGCCGGTCACCTGCTGGCCACTAACCTCAATGCCACCGTCAGCAGCCGCGCCAGCCACACGGCGGTCGACACCGCCGCGGCGGTGTGGTCGGCCGTGACGCGCAGCCTGGCCAACGACGGCAACATCGCGGCTATCAAGGCCAAGACGGATTTGATCATCGCCAACGGCGCGACGGCGGCGCAGTTGCAACCGGCGGCCGAAGCGGCCGTCCTGGCCCAACTCGCCAACATCGCCGTGGAGATTCACAACACCGATCTCAGCCAGATCGCCGCGCCCGGCAATGCCGCCCAGGCGCTGGTCGATGCTGCCACCGACCCCTGGACGCGCGCCAACCTCAGCGGCTACGCGGAAGGGAGCGCGGGCAGGTTGCTGGCTACCAACCTGAATGTCCCCATTGGCAGCCGGTCGAGCCACAGTGCGGCCGACGCCGCTACAGCCGTGTGGTCGGCCGCCAGCCGGACGCTGGCCAACGACGCGATGCAGGCGGCCATTAAAGTCAAGACCGATCTCATTGTCGCCAACGGCGCGACCGTCGCCGACCTGACGCCGGCGGCGACGACGGCCATCCAGAACGCCCGGTTGCACCAGCTTATGACGGCGGCTTTCGCCGCGCCGGTGGCCGAATCGCTCATGGCCCGGCTGCTGGAACCGGCCGGCGGCTCGTGGCGCTTCACGGCCGGCAGTCTGGCGCAGACGCCGGCCGTGCCGCCCGATATTGACGAGACGGCCATCGCCACGGCGGTGTGGCAGGCGTCGATGAACGGTTGGCTGGAAGGGACGATGGGCTATCGCATCACCCAGGATCAGGCGGCCACGGAGGAGATCGCCGCGGCGGTGTGGGCCACGTCGCTCCTACCCTACAACCAGTCCAACTCGGCCGGCAAGGCGCTACGCGACTCGACCGCCTTTCCGACGGCGGGCCAGATTGCCAGCAACGTCTGGGAGATCGATCCGGCCGCCTTTGCCGCGCTCAACGGCACGATGGGTCACCGGCTCAGCAGCCTGACGCCGGCGGCCATCGGCAATGCCGTCTGGAACGCCACCCAGAGTGCCTTCCAGACGCCGGGGACGTTCGGCTACCTCTTCGACGCCCCAGTGAGCGGGCAGCCGGGGTACACAGACGGCACCGGCGCCGTCGCCTTCACCTATACCCTGACCAGCCAGAGCGACAACTCGCCCATCGGCGGCGTGCGGGTCACGGTTAGCGATGACATCACCGGCAGCCACGTCATCGCTGAGGCAATTACCAACGCCGGCGGTGTCGTCATCTTCCATCTCGACGCCGGGCGCTACTACCTGTGGCGGGAGAAACCCGGCTGGTCGTTCGTAGACCCCGACATCCAGGACGTGGAAGGATAAGCATGGCCCACTCCTCCGGCATCCTCATCACTGATAGCGGCCGAAGCAGCGGCGCGCCCGACGGAACGGCGCTCACCTATGACCTTGAGGCGGCCGACGCCGCGGTGCGGAAGCGCAGCCAGTTGCGGCTCATGCTGAACGACATCGAAGCCGGGCGCGGGCCACGACCGGGCGGGCGCAACTTCACCGATACCGAACTCGACAACGCCCTGGAACTGGAGGGCGGCAACCTCAACCGGGCGGCGGCGCTGGCCTACGAGATTCTGACCGCCGCCTGGGCATCGCAGGCGGAGCGCGTCGGCCTGGGGCCGCAGACGTATGAATCAAGCCAGGCGCGGCGCTACCGGGAACTGGCGACGATGTTCCGCAAGCAGTATGGCCACGGTCGCGCCGGCGGGGCCGACGACGGGCAGTTCGTCAGTTGGGCGGGCAGCTTCGCCGAATGGTGGCCGCATTGAACCATTACCGCGAACTCACCCAGAGCGTCGCCCGGCATTACATCAACCGGGAGTACACCCTGTGGGACCCGGCGAGCGACACCCGCGAGACCGTCAGCGGCAGCGCCATCACTATCGTCGTCCGCGACTGGCGGGAAGATAACGCCAACAGCCCGGTGTTGGGCGGCCAGGGGAGTTTCGGCCGCCAATTGCAGGTGTTCATCCGGCCCGGCGAGCTGCGGCCCAAGACCGACTATGTGCTGATCGATGGCGCGGCCGAGTACCCCGTCCGGGCCGTGGTTCCCTGGCCGGTGCAAGACCCGACCTACTACCAGCTCATCATTGAGCAAACCCAACTGTAAGACCATGCTGACCATCGAAGCCGAAGCCCAGATGAAGGAGATCGCCAGGCTATACAAGGAAGCGGCCGATGGCCTGGGCTACTTCATCGTCGATCACGTGGGGGCCTTCACCGTGCCTGGGCGCATGGCGGTGGCCGCCGAGCGCATCCGCGAGGAGGGGCGGCGAACCGCGCCTTTCTATACCGGGACTCTGTCGCTGTCCCACCGGGCGACTGTCGAAGTGGAGCAGCCGAGCGACACCACGGAGGTCGTGACCGCCCGCATCTTCATCGATCCCGACATCGTGAATCCGATTCTGGGCGGACACCCGGCCGTCTACGGCATTGAGGTCAACGACCGCAAGCCGTGGTGGGACGACCTGTGGCTATTCACGCTCGACGAAGCCAACAACGTGCTGCTGGCCGATCTGGAACTCGATCTGAAGACGCTCATGCCATCGGCCTACGGCGCAATGCGCTTCCGCTAAAACGGCCGCGCCGGGGGACTACAATGGCGCAAGCGCAGTAAAGGAACACCCACATCATGCACCCACCCATTGGATTCAAGACCGCGGAACCCGCCTACACCGACGGGATCGTTGACCGTTTCTACCGCCCGCTCATTGCCGCCGGCATCGCCCCGGTGGTGATGTCGATCGACAGCGCCGGCCACTGCTACGACGTGTGGAAGCTCGTGGCCGGGACGGCGCTGCAGAACGCGGCCGTCATGCACTTCCGGCGCACCGGCGACCCGACCTCCGGCGAGCCGAACGGCATGGACGTGGCCAACTACGACGCCGACCCGGTGGCCGACGCCAACCGCATGTACGACTGGCACATGGCCCGCTGGCCGAAGGAGCTGCCCAAGGAGGTCGTCTGGACGCAGTTCACCAATGAACCACGGAAGGAGGCCCACGACTGGCTGGCGCGCCACGGGTTGCAGCTGTGTCGTCGGGCGCTGGCGGACGGTCGCCGTATTACGCTTTTTGGGTGGGCGGCCGGGACGCCGGAGCCGGAAGCGTGGCACACGGCCGCGGCGCGTGAACTGCTCGACCTCTGCCGGCGCTACCCCGACCGCCTGGCCATCGCCCTGAACGAGTACTCTTACCGGGCGGAGACGCTGGACGGGCCGGCGCTCATCGGCCGCTGGCAGGCCATTCCCAAACCCTGGCCGGCGATCTTCATCACCGAACACGGCTGGACCTACGACAACGCCCCGGCGGCCGGGACCGGCATCCCGCAACTGCTGGAGACGTACCGGAAGTGGTACGCCTATCCCCACATCAAAGGGCTGGCGCTGTGGACGCTGGACAAGGGGCGCGGCGGCAAGCGGCTGCCCTACACTATCAACGCCTACATGACGCCGCTGGCGGAGGCGATCATCGCCAACGACGTCGTACCCATCGAAGAACCGGCCGAACCGCCGCCCGCGGCTGAACCTCCGCCGATCCCAGCTGAGAAGCCGAACCTACTCAAGAACCCGTCGTTTGAGGAGGGCTGGAGCGACAGCACCGCCTTCCCCGGCCAGCACCCGGCCGGGTGGGAGATGGCCTGGAACACGGGCAGCAGCTTCCCCAACCCCTACGCGCCGGCGCAGCCATACATGGCCGGCGAGGCCGTTCACAAGACGGCGGCGATGCTGCCGGCCGAGGAGCGCGGCCAGTTCGTCTGGGACGGCGACACGACCTACAAGGTCTTCGGCGCGGGGACGAAAGCGTTTTGGGGCCGGCTGAAGCAGACGCTGGCCCTGCCCGCCGGCCACTACCGGCTGACGACACCCGTCTGGGTGGACTGCTACCGCTGGGACACGACCCACAAGCGCAAGGACTACAACGTAGAGCCGCGCCAGGCCGAGACGATGGTCAAGGTCAATGACAGGGAAGTCCGGCCGTGGACGGCGCTCAAGTCCGGGCAGCAGCACGATGTCGTCACTGAGTTCGACCACCCCGGCGGCGACGTGAAGCTGGCCGTCCACCTGCGGGCCAACTGGCAGATCTCCAACAACTTCTGGCTGGACGGCTGGCGACTGGAGGCCATCACCGCGGAACCGCCCACGCCGCCCCCCCCTGCCCCGCCGCCGGCGGAGACGGCGGTAAAGATCGCCGACATCTCCAAGTGGCAGGGGGCTATCAAGCCGGCCGTCATGAAGACCGCCGGCATCCACGCCGTCATTCCCCGCGCCAGCTACGGCACAACGCGCGACCAGAACTTCGACCTGTACATGGGCCAGTTGCGCGACGCCGGCCTGCCCGTCCCGGCCGTCTACCATTACTATGAGCCGCGCCTGCCGTGGCGGCAGCAGCTGGATACGCTGCTCGCCGCCATGCGCCGGCACGGCGTCGCTCGCGCGGCTGTCGATCTGGAGGACATGAACTTCACCCCGGCCACGGCCACGCGCGGCTTCATGGCTGTGCCGGCGGTGACCGACGCCAGCCCGGAGACGCGCCGCCGGCGCAACCGGCAACGGATGATCGAACTGGGCATTGACCCTGACCAGACGAGCGAGAACGAAACCGCCCTGGAAGCGCTGCCGGCTACCGTGCAGCCGATCCTGGTGGAGGATGTGCGGTTTTTCCTGGAGGCGCTCGACCGCGAGATGCCGCTGCCCGACGGCTACGCCCACCTCATCTATACAAACTACTCCTATTGGCTCAACATCATGGGTAAGCCGGAGTGGGGCGCGAAGTACCAGCTGTGGATCGCCGCCTGGACGACGGCCGCCCGGCCGGCCGTGCCCGCCCCGTGGGCGACGTGGACCCTGTGGCAGCACACCAGCAGCGCCGGCGGCCAGGCCCACGGCGTCCAGAGCGACCGGCTCGATCTGAACCGCTTCAACGGGACGGCCGAGGCGTTTAACCACTGGGCCGCGGTCGCGATGGCCGCGCCCACCACCTCTTTGGAAGAGACGCTGCGGGCCACGGCGACGCCCCTGCCGCGCTACGTCAACCCGACCTTCGCTCTGCCGGCGGCCATCATCGCCAGGGGCCAGCAGGTCAACAGCCCGGAGGCCCAGGCCAGCCACGGCGGGATGGCCTACACGCTGGAAGTGGGTCTCGATGCCCAGAGCGGCGCGGAGAGCATCTACTACGCCCGCACCGGCGACTGGCAGAACGTCAGGAGCCTGCCCCTGAAACCGCCGCAACCGGCCGCGCAGGCGGCCGATAGCATCGACCTGCTGCCCTTCTTGCTGGGCGACGGCCGCCTGTACGAGATGAAGGTCGTCCGGCCCGACGGCGTCCATAGCCAGCAGGTGCAAACGCTGCGCCAGGGCGACGGCCGCTTTTACCACCTGAAGAACCGGCAGTGGGAAGAGATGTGGGCCGACGGGCAGTTCATCTACCGGGGCACGGATACGTCCTTCTCCGAGGATACCTACTACACGCTGCGCGATGAGGCCGGCGGCTACGGCTCGCGCTGGTGCCCGCGCACCATGAAGGTTGGCGACGTGTACGAGCGGAACCCGATCGTCACCTTCTACTACAAGCGCGGCTGCGTCAAGCGCACCGGACCCGGCTACACGGAGGGCCGCCAGCGGACGTGGTTGCAACTGGTGAAGCAGCACGCGAGTTACCTGGCCGGGGGCGTCCTGCTAAACGACGTGGTTGAGCTGCGGTGGCTGGACAAGCCCATCGGCGGCGTGGCGCGGGAGACCTACTTCTACGCCCGCGGCTACGGGCTGGTCGCCTGGTCGGCCGCGCCGAACCTCTACAGCCATATCGTCGCCGAGCTTGAACCCGGCGAACGCGAGCCAATGAGCCGCGAAGTCATCCCCTGCCTGGTTCGATAGGTCATGAGCGGTGGGGGTGGGGAAAACGGCTGCCGGCCTACGCTCCCCACCCCAAATGAGGCAGCGAGATGGCGAAGCTCATCCTGGAAAGTGAACCCGAACCCGACCTGACGGCCGTCGTCACGGGCTACAACGGCGACATCGGCCAGTTGCAGGCGGCCGTTTGCCGGGCCAGGGCCGGCGGGCAGACGCTGCGGCAGATCGTCCAGACGGCCGAAAGGGCCGGCGCACCGGCGGAACTCATTGGGCTGATCCGCGCCATCTACAAGCAGGAGGGGGCATGAAGACCATCGGCTTCCGGCCGGTTGAGAACGCCCAGGACATTATTGACGAGATTCACGGCGTGCTGGGACCGGTGCTCGTGCCGGCCTACCTGGACAACCTGTACCCGTTCCGCTGGCAGCCGGCGGCGACGACGGGAGGCAAGCGCGTCGGCAGCCTGACGGCCACGACGAGCATCCCGACTGACTCGGCCGAGAACAACAACTACCACGACATCATCCTGATGGCCGCGTTCTACCACAACGGGACGCCGGCCGAACTGGAGGCGGCCGAGCGGGCGATTAATGGGGTGGAGGCGGCGGTGTGGAACGCGCTCATCCCCTACCGGGCAGCGCACTGGAACCGGATTGAGCCGCCGCGGCCGAGTATTAAGCCTGGGGCGCCGGAGGGGGCGGCGAATTGGCGGGCGGTGTATATCTATGTTCGGGGTTCGCGGACGTGAAAGGGTATATATGGCACTCTTAGGCCCACCGGCACCCCCCCGCGTCGCCGCAGCAAGCGACCCGATCGCCGCCAAAGACAACGCCAGCAAGACGGGCAATAGGGACAAGGCGCGGGAGTCTATCGCCCGCCTGGCCGGACGGCCGGCGACGCTGCACAATGGCCGGTTGACCATTGAACTCGGCCACGGGAAGCGGCACACAATAGAGGGATTGAGCCACCCCCTACCCCACACGCCCGCAACACCGTCGCCCGCATGACGTTGAACGCAGCGAATACGCTGGTAATTGGGTTGAAGCGCCAGCCGGAGACCGGCCGGAGAGGAGAAGCGAAACGCCACAAGCGCCGGACGCCTGACCCACTCCGGCACGCGGGCGAATTGTAAGGAACCGCCCAGGCTAAGACTTGGCCTGGGCAGTGGCCCTGGTACAAGGCTATATCCTGGAATGGCGAATTTCAAAATCGGGGGAGTGTTGGCAGCCGCCGACCATAAAGCCCTTTATAAGGCAAAATTATCGCACCGGCCGTGGTATCCAGTCAGCTCCGCTGAGTACAGCGCAAACTAGACACAACTTGTCCTGGAAAATCGTCGTGAAAGAAGCCCAGTCATACATCATTAGACAAGAAGCTCAGGGGCTATTAGCGAATTCAAAGCATACAGGTCCCTCAGATGAGGCCAGAGCGGAAGGCAACAAGCTCAGACTCGTGCCCGTCGCGTGTTCCCAACTGACTAGGTCATAGACTTTCCCCGGATCGCCCAGGAAGCTGAGGCTGTCTGGTGGTAGAACTCGTTCGACGATGGATTCTGATTGCTCAGGACGATAGAGAAGGAGTCGAATCGAACCTACCTTGTCTAGACCTAGGCAAGCGCGATAACGCTCGGCATCGAGTTGTTCGGCATTGCCCCAGTATTCGGCGACGATGCCCAATTGCTCATAGAAAAGAAGAAGGTGATAACCTGGCCCTCCCCCCGGATCGGCTCTGAAGGGACTATAGATGAAAATCCGCGAAGGGAGACCATAAGTGTTGAGCATTTCGGCCACACTATAGTTTCGCCACCCACGGGCAAAGGCCTGGCTCCTTACATTGGTTTCTTCCTCTGTACCAATTAGATAGTCGCCCGACACTTCTACCGAAGTGATGACACCGTCTTCGGATTCAAATGCTAGATAGACCAAAAAATCATCAGCTCCCTCCATGCCGGCGGAACTACTACCTACTCGGAAGCCCATATCAGCCAGTCGTGTCAAGGTAGGATAGAACTCCGATACACCGGGCACAATCTCCCACCAGCATGGTAATAGGCAACCTTCATCCAGTTCCATTAGCTCGGTCAATAGTGCCGTCTTCTCGTCTACAGTCAATGGAGCCGTTGGTAGTGGAACAGAGGTTGCAACCACAGCAGCTGTTGCCGTCGGTGTCGAGGTAGGCGGCACAACATCAATAGCTGTCGTGACTGTTACCGATGTCTGGGGTGCTGTCGCCGATGTGGCCGCTACAGTCATAATAGTTAATGTCACTCCCTGCGGTTCATCACTTGTTGGCTGAGGGATGGCATCGCTCGTCGTACAGGCGACGCTGGCCAATAGAAGGCTAATGAGGGAATAGAGCACTCTTGTCACTTTTGCTGCAATAGCCTTATCATTTAGCATTCTTTCCCGCTCCTCACTACTCCCATGGTCTTGCCACGCAACATTCCTGATAATTTCCTGATCAGTGATGCAGCATGGGGCGCTACCTTTGGGTCCATCCAGGCATATGCTGAACCATCCAGTTGTGCTGAGCAATGCCAGCATCATTGTCGAGAAATGAACTGTAGGTCCAATTCATGAAGTAGTCAGCGAACAACTCGCCATCTTCGTTACTTGTGGACTGTTGCCATGGATAGTCTGGCATGCCGCCTCTAACAGGAAGACCAGCAAGGTCGGCACTTAAAGCTGCAGTCAAATCACCATAAGGATTGCTCTCCGTAGCTGCGACCACTTCACTATTGAACGCATGCCCCAGCTCGTGAACAACATTCAGCTTCTGGCTAAGGTCTCTAGTCTCATCAAAGGCAGGATCGTAGAATTCGATCGTGTTGTCAAGGCCAAACGTCTCGGCGCCGAAACTCCATGTCTTGGAGGAGCGCAACATGGTGTAGTTGCCATACATACGTCGAAATGCGGCCCCGGGCAAGTATCCTGACAAGCGACCGGCAAGGCGCATTTGCCTATCCACGGCGGATGCGCCCTGGAGGACAATTGTCATCTGCTGCTCGGTCCATTCCTCACCCTCATCGGCGGAGAAGGTAATACCGTAGACGTTGTATCCCTGTGCGATTTGCTTTGCAATGGTGGGCGGTGGCTGGAACGGAAGTAAGTCATTCTCATCGGCTCCAATCTCGCGATGGCCGGTAGGATCGATGAGATTGAGCGGGCTATTGAGCACATAGGTGTAGCGATTGAAGCTCTGCGGATTGCTGGGACTAGGCACAATCGTATCCGCCGAGATAAACCGCCCAATCTCGGGCATGTAGTACCGCGCATTCATGTAGATCAGGTTCAGGTTCTGGATGTCCTGCGTGCCGGTGTTGTTGCCGCGATGGCCGGTGAAGCCGCGACTGGAAATGGCCGGATTGACGGCCACGTCCGGGCGGGTGCGATAGCCGCCGAATGGCTCATAGCGAGATAAGTAGCCGGTCACCGGCGGTGTGCCGCCCGTCCAGCTCCAGGCCACGATGCTGCCCAGGTGGTCGGCGTAGGCGTAGTAGTAGACATCGTCATTGGCGGACGGCCCGTCCACCCGCGTGGCGATGAGTTGGCCAGCCAGGTAGTAGAAGCTACGCTGCGTAACCGCGCTGCCCGCGACAGTCTCCTCATACTCGGCAAAAGGTGTGTAGACCTTCACGCCGTCATGCTGGATGGTCAGGAGGCGGTTGCCGTCAGCGTCGTAGACGAAGCGCGCCGTCTTGCCATTGACCGTCACCGTCTCCAGCCGGTTCTCGACGTCGAACTTCTGCGTGTAGGCCACCCCGGCGATCGTACGCGCGGTCATGTTGCCGTTGTTGTCGTAGGCGAAATTGGCTGTCAGGGTGCCGCTAATGCTCAACAGGGCGTGCGCGCCGTCGGTCGGCGTGCCATAGGCGTAGGTCCAGCTCGTGCCGTTGATGACGTTGGTCCGCTTGGAGATATTACCGCCAATGCCGTAACTGTAGCTGTAGTTATACGTCGCCGGACCGCCCACCGCCTTCGCCGTCGCCAAGCGGTTGACAGCATCGTAGGTGAATGTCTGCGTCTCGTCGCCGTTGACGCCATTGTAGGTCACGCGCGTCGTCATCTCTAGGATGTTGTCAAGGCCATCGTAATCGCCGAAGACGAAGTCCGGCAGGCCATCGCCACTGTTGACGTGGCGTATCTCATTCAGCCGGAAGCCCTCGCCGCTACCCTTGTAGTAGTAGGCGGTGTCCGCGCCCGACAGACCGCGATCCAGCCAGGTGAGTTCGCCGCGCTGGCTGTAGCTCAGATGGAGCACCAGCGACTGGTCAACCGTGTTATTGGCATTGAGGGTGGCCAGATTCTCGGGATACTCGCCTTCATAGCCGACGTTCACCTTCTGGCCCGGGCTGCCGGGATAGGTCATTGAGTTGACGCGGTCGGCCGTGTCATAGCCGGTGTTGAGGGTGAAGCTGCGGCCGTCGATAATCCGCGTATGTCCGGTCACCAGCCCACGGTAGTTGTAGGTAAAGGTCTCACTGAAGGACAGGGCGACGCCATCCTCTTCCCCGCCGGCGTTGACGCCGCTGAGGCCGGAAATGCTCGTGAGCATTCCCTTGTCTTTGCCGCTGGTGGCGTAGCCGTAGGTGGCCAATGTTGTGCCGTTGGGCTGACCGGGGCAAGCTCCGGAGCCTGTGCCGCTGAGGGTCTTGTTGCTTAACCGCCCGCCGGCGTCGTAGTAGAAGCACAGTCGCTGGTTCTTGCCATCCGTTTGTCGCGTCAGATTGCCGGCACCGTCATAGGCGTAGCTCCACACGCCCATGTCGGGGTCGGTCATGCCCGTCTTGCGACCGGCCAGGTCATAGGACATCGACGTGGTCACACCATTGCTGCCCGCCGCGCTCAACAGGTCGCCGGCCAGCGTATAGGTGTAGGTCATGGTCATCCCATCAGCCGGCTCCACGACCTGCGTCAGCCGCCCCAGGTCGTCATAGGTGTAGGTCGTCATGTGGCCGTTGCCGTTGGTGACCTTCCGCTGCCGGCCGTCGACGGTCGTCGTTGTCGTCGCCCAGTTGATGCCCGTCACTGATGTCTGCTCGTCGAGCACGTCGTAGGTGTAGCTCGTCCGCGACTGGTTGCCACAGCGCAAAGCGGTGTTAAAGCTGTCCACAGCGCCGGCATCGAGCATGGCCGGTGTCTCACACGTCAGTCGCCCCAGATTGTCGTAGGCTGTGTCAATGATAGCCCGGGTGAAGTCATCGCCGGCGACGTTCCAGCGCCGCGTTTGCAGCGGCCGGCCCAGCGCGTCGTAGAAGGTGCGCGTTGTGGGCGGGTTGACGCTGTCCACGGCGAGGCTCTTTTCTTCTGCATAAAAGGGATTGCTGGTGTCATTGTACGTGTAGGTGACCGACGTGGCCCCGACCGCGCCGGTGCTCGCGTCGGGTTGTTTTACCTCGCGCAGCCGGCCATGAACGTCGTAGGTGTACTGCGTCTTGGCCCCGTTGGGTTGTGTCACCTGGCTCACCTGCCAGCGGAAGACAGTGTCATAGGTATAGGCAGTTGTGTAATCATAGCCGCCTACGGTGTAAGCGATCGATCCCAGCTGCGTCGCGTTCGTCCACGTATACGTCTTGAAGCGGCCGGCCGGGTCGGTGATGCGCGTCACCTGCCACTTGCGCGTGGCGCTATAGGTGTAACTCGTCGTTAGCCAACTGCCGGTGGAGCAATTGCCGGCGCTGCCGGAGAGATACTGATCCTGGGCCGTCAACTGACCCAGCGTCGGATTGGTGCTGGTGTTGGCACAATTCGCGCCATCGTAGCGGAAGTTGGTTCGCCGTACGATCTTGGCATCGGCCCCGCCGGCCGGCCCGTCCCATAACGTCTCCCTTTCGAGCAGATTGACGACCCAATTGTCGCCGCCCACGTCCAGGTTGACGTTGTATAGGCGTTCCACCGTGCGCTTGGGCGTGCCGCCGCTGAGCGTCTGGCCGAACTCCTGCGTTTGCGTCTGGTTGCCGAAGGCGTCGTAGACGAACGCGGTGCGTGTACCAACGTCAGCGCCGCGGTAATCACGCTGGATCTGCTGTGTCAGCACCGGGACGCGCGACGGGTCCATGCCGCTCACCCCGTCGGCGTCCAGCATGCCCCAGGCGTATTCGGTCCGCGTCATCAACGTGTCGGGGTGGTCGCGTACGTCTTGTTGGCTCATGCGTCCGGTTAGCGCCGCGTCGACAGCGTAGTAGGGCTTGGCTATAAAGTTCACCGTCGTCTTACGCTCCCAAGTGCCAGAGCAGGGCGCGCCCTCGCAGCGGTTGACGGTGATAAAGCCCTGGAAGGTGTCGTCGTCCCCTTGCAAGTTTGGCGAACTATAGGTGTAGTACTTCTCCATCGCCGGCGCGTCAGCGGCGAAGCCGGAGTTGGTCGTCTCGCGCTCGACGGTGTTGACGTAGCGCCCCAGGTATGACGCGCCCAATAGCCCGCCGTAGGTTTGCTGCGGCGCATTGGCGCTGGTCTCGTCGCTCCAGGCATAGGCAGTCGTCGGCGTCGCGCCGGCCGGGCCATAGATCGTCTCGACGGTGTCTAGATAGGGGAAGCAATAGCGCAGGTGTCGCCGGTCGGTGTCGCGGTGGTCATATTGGCCCGTGCCCAGAAAGACGTAGCGGAAAACCGTATCGGGCGACATGGACTTGGCCGATTGGTCGCTGCCCCCCTCGTGAATGCTAAGCAGTGCAGGCGTCTTGTGTGGTACGTAGGTCACATTGTCTTCAGGCTCTTCGTACTTGAAGTCCAAGACGTACTCAAAGGCAGCGCACCAGGGAGATTGCGTTCCATAAGTGGCGTCCAGCGTCGGATCCAGCGGCAGGTTGTCGGTATCATTATCTTGGCCATAGCGTCCGAAGCCCTGGGACAGTGAGTAGTGACGAATCTGCTGGGTGCCATTCATCACCTTGATCTGCCCCAAGTAGCGTGTATGGTAGCTTACCGAATAGCCATACCCCTGCGTGCGATACACGTCATAGGGCAGTTGATGGTGGATAAACTCTATCGTGTAGGTGTCGTAGGTAATCTTTTCCAGATAGCTCGCTTGGGCGTGAAAGTACTCCGAGTGCACCCAGCCGTCATAGTTGTCCTCGACGTACTTATACTCCATGATGTTGCCAAAGCGATCCACGACCGTATCAACCCGCCAACGCAGGGCTTTGTTGCGCACGTCGGGTGCGTCTTCCAGCTGCAGTAGGCCTTGTTCGGAATTGGCTGTTCCGCCCAGTCGGTAAGTTGTGCCGTCTGCTCCCGTGATGCGCCAGACGACGTTACTGACCGTGTAGGTCATAGGCTTCTGGTCCGAGAGATGATTGCAGTAAGCGGACAGGGGGGCTTTGCACAACTCGATGTACAGCCCGGCGTTGCCCTGGGCGTAGTAGCGCCCCGGCTCGCCGTTGAACGCCTTGCCGCTGGCGTGGATCAGCTCGTACCCCACGCCGTTGAATGATAGGGTGTACTGGTTGTAAGGATCGTATGTGCTGGGGTTTCCATCCTTGTCGCCGCCGAGTCCCTCGCAGACGTTGTCATGGCAAGTGTCGAGCGACTGGGTCACGTCGATGAGGGCGTTGTTGGTCCAGCCGAAGCCGGTCTCGTCAGCTTGTAGACGGCCCATCATGCCGTTGCCGTTGGCGCTGCTATAGGACAGCCCCAGGTTGGGTTGCAGCCCGGCCGCGCCTGGCGGGGTAACGATGGGGTATTGTAGCGTCACCGAGCCGGTGAATTCAGAAACCAACGGCGCGTGGTAGCTGGGCGTCCAGCCCTGCGGCAATTCCGGCTCCGTCGCCGCGGCGGCCAGCGGCGCGGCCTCGCCGGCGGCCTCATCTCGCGTCCATTCGACCAGGTAGCGCCCCGGTCCCGGCAGCACCAACTCGACCCGCGTCCCGGCCGGGTTGTAGGTGAGAGGCAACTCCTGTGGCTCGTTTACGTCGGGAGGGTAGTAAAGCACGCGCAACGTCAGATCGGCCGGCACTGGCCCGTGCAGCAGACGCCCCAAGGGAATCGTGACTTGGCGATTGGCGATAGCGGGATTTGTTACCTCCACCCACAGCAGCGTCCGGCCAACCGGGTTGTCGGCGTCGTAGCGGTTGCGGCGATGTTCCAGGAGGACGCGCACCCGGTTCAGCCCGCGCAGGTAAAGGTCGCTGTTGGGCGCGGCAAAGGTCTGTTCGGCCGTCACGATAGCCGGATACTCAACATTGTCGGCCGTGGCCTGCACGGCGAAGGGCAGTGGAAAGGCTAAACGCCCTACCACCTCGACAGGCAGTTCCAGCGCAGTCTGCGCGCCAGGGGCCAGGTCCCCCACACTGACCGGCATCCCTTCCAACAGGCCGGCATCTGTCACACTGACGACAACGCCCAGCGCGGGGATATTGCCGGTGTTGGTGACGGTGGCGGGCACGGTAGCCGTCTCGCCCAGGTCGGCGCTCAGTTCGGGCCGGGGGCTAACGGTCACCGTCAGGACGGCCGCCTCGCGCGGCGGCGCGGACTCATGAGGCGGCAGAGCCTCCCCATCTTGTGATGCCGCTGGATGGACACTTAGCACCAGGATGATGCTCAAAGCTGCTAATCCCAACCACCGCAACAGCGTGTTCCGACGAGCGATAGAACCTAGAACAGCGATGCGCGCGACCATTTGGCTTTCCCCCATGCCCATGCCTGAAATCCAGCGAATGACGCCGTAAATTGGCTCTTCATCTAGGCAGAGATACGGGCTGAGGGCAGTATAGCATAGCTAGTATGCAGCCCGACAGTGACGAATGTCACCTGTACGCATCACAAGCATTATTTCACCTGTGTTGAACCCAGACGTTTTTTCAACCACTGAGTGCTGCCGGCTTCTAACTTCATTTTGACAGTGGAAAGTCCCGTGCGCTGGAAGCGGTGCCCAGCAAAAACAGCCAAGGGTGGTCTCTACAATCGGCCATAGACCTGCAAACCTAAGCAGAGCCTATAGGAGACCGCTATGGCCGTAAACCAGAGTCACATCCCCACCATCAGCGATGCCGTCGTTGAACTGGACCTGTCCAACCTCGGCACGTTCACCGCCCAGAACACGATCACCATCCAGGGCGAGATCACCGAAGTCGCCGTCTCGGGCGGCGACTACACCACGTCCAACCTGCCCGTTTTGAATGGCACTGTCTTCACGTCGACCGGCGAGAAGCAGCCCTATGAAGTCACCGTCACGGCCGTGTACACGGAAGGCCACGGTAGTCACACGGCCATCGCCGGCAAGGACCTCCAGGAAGCCCTCATGGCCGCCCACGGCGACTCGGCCATCGGTATCCGCTGGGCTCCGGCGGGAGCCGACAGCGGCAACCGGCGCTTCAAGCTGGTCGGCGTGCTGTTTCGCGTCATGCCGCCGGCGCTGCAACGCAACGGCGACATCCTGTACACGTTCGCGCTGCGCGGCGACATCGACGACGAGACCATCTCCTGATAGCGGCGCACCGGAGGCAACAACACCGTGGACTTCACTTTTCTGGACGGCAACAAGGCCACCTCAACCGTCGAAGGCTTCGAGGGGACGATCCTCTTCCCTGAAGTCATGGACAAGCACGCCTACAAGATGTATCGCAGCTACCTGAACCAGGTCGTCAAGGAGCAGGGTGACGACGCCGAGCCGGCCGACGACTACGGCCGCGTCTACGTCACCCTGCTCAACCCGGCGACGGGCGAAGAGGAAGAAGCGCCGATGGCCTTCTCCTTCAGCATCGCCAGCCTGGGCATGCGCCTGGTGAAGCAGTGGGACGGTTTTGCCGAAGGCGTCCGGCCACTGTTGACGCCGGACAACACCGACCTCAACGGCCTGCCGATGGCCTTTGTGGCCCTTCTGAGCCGGGCGACGGGGGACTGGGTTAGCCGCCAGCTTTCCTTTCGACTGGATAGCCGCCCAGGCCTTCCTGAGTAAGAAGGCGCTCGTCACGCCGCCCTTCCCCCAGAACTACGCCCTGCAGCTGTACATCCTGCGGGAGATCTACCACGCCCTGCCGGACCCGGGAGGGCTGCTTGACCAGGACCTGACGCTGCTCGACCTGATGTACCACGCCACCTACGCGGCCGAAATGAACGGCAAATCGCTGGCGCAGATCGCCCAGGACGGCGGCCACGAGTTCTACATCCGCACCAAGAAGCTCGCGGACCTCATCGAGATATGGCATCACTCCTGATCGAACTCATCAGCCGCCACGACGCGACGGGTTTCAAGCAGTTTCTGGAGAACCTGGAAGACGTCAGCCAGAAGGCCCTGGCCATCGGCGAGTCGATCAAGGGCATCAGCTCGCCGCGCATCGCCGCCAGCCCGGAGATGCGGCGGCTGACCGAGCAGTATCTCGATGCCTCCCTGGCGGCGCGGGAACTGGCTGAAGAGGCGCGCAAGCTCAACGACGGCCAACTGGGCAAGATCAAGCTCGACGACCGGCAGATCGCCGAGTCGGAGCGGCGCATCCGCGACCTGGCCGGCACCTTGCAACAGGTTGTCCGCCAGACCGAAACCGCGCCCGGCGACGGCCTGGCGCGCTGGCTGCACGAAGTGGCCGGGATCAAGCTCAACGACATCCCCGAAGCGCTGGAGAAGATCAAGGCCACGATCAAGGACATCCCGGCCGCCAATCCGCTGGAAGGGCACTTCGCGCGGCTGCTGGAAGACGCGCAGGCGCTGCTCGTATACCTCAACCGGATCGGCGATGGAACCATCGATCCCACCATCCTCCAGGGCCTCATCGCCAACCTGCGCGAGACGGAGAACGACGCCATTGAGGCCGCCGGCGGCATTGAACGGCTGCGCGACGAGATCGCCCAGCTCAACAACGGCCGCGCGTCGCCGCTGCTGGAGAAGGCGCTCTACACCATTGACGACGCCCCCTTCAAGGAACTGGACCAACGCCTGGCCGGCATCAACGACAAGACGGCCCAATTCGGCAACCTGCTGCGCAACGGCGGCGAAGAACTGGCCTTTGTCCGCAGCAACACCAAGGCGATTCGGGCCGACAGCCAGGAACTGGGCGACGCCTACGCGACCGTCAACAAGGACATCAAGGAACTGCGTGGCAGCGCCCAACTGCTGGCTAACGAACTGGCCACCGCCCTCAACCCGGCCACGGCCGACGACCTGCACGACGCCTACAAGCGGGTCATCGATCTGCTCTCGCGCCGGCGCGAGAGCCAGTTCAACCTCATCGGCCCCGAAGGCGTCGCCCTGGCCAACCAGACGGTCGACGCCTACCGCGACCTGGCGCTCATCATCAACCAGCTGGGGGCCAGGCAGGCCGCGGCCATTCTGGGCCTGACTGAGAAAGATGTCGCCAATTTGCGCGCCGCCGGAACGGCCTTGCAGAACGCCCGGGTGGAAGCGCAGGGTCTCGGGCCGGCCGTTCAGGAAGCGGCCGATGACCTTCTGCGTCTGGAGCGTATCCGGGAGAGCAGCAGCCACACCCAACGCACGCTCGTCCTGCCCGGCAACAGCCTGATCCAGCAGGAGATTCAGCGCGCCCAGAAGCTGGTCAGCATCAACCGGACGCTGGAAGAGCAAACCGAGCGCATCTTCGGCAGCGCCGGCGCGCGAACCAGCCCCGCCGTCCAACAGACTCAGGAACTGGCCGAACAGACGGCGCAGGTTGAGACAAAAGCCCAGGCGGCAACGGCGGCCATCGGCGAGATGGAAGCCAGATTGGGCGGCGTCGCTGAGGAAGCCGGCAATGTCGCCCAACGCGCCGGGGTCATGCAACAGGCCTTCGACGACGGGCTGGATGAGTTGGGTACCGTCCAGACGGAGATGGCGGCCGCGGGCACAGCCGCCCAGCAGGCCGCCGACCAGGCCGTTACCGCATCGCGCAAGACGGAAGCGCAGCTGCGTCAGGAGCGCGCCGCCATCGCCGAGCGCAACGACGAATGGCTGAGAGGGCGGCCGCCGATGCCGGAAGAGCCGTCCGGCGGCGACGGCGCACCCCCGCGCAAGGTCGAAAGCCTGGAAGAGCAGATTCGCCGGCAAGTGGAGTTGATCGGCCTTGTCCACGCTGAAGAGATGGCCCAGGATGCTGTGACGCGGGCCTACATGGACAAGACGCAGCAGCTCAAGGCCGCGGCCGCCGCCTACAAGGACAGCGACCAGGAGAACTTCGACGTGCTCATGCGCGCCGAGCAGGCGTGGCAGCGGGTCATCGAAGCGGCCAAGCAGTACGGCATGACCGTGCAGCAGACGGCGGCGGTCACGGAACTGGTGACCGAGCCGTTCGCCGAAATCGTCGGCGGCATCGAGAAGGCCCGCCAGGCGGCCCGTGACTTCGGCGACACCAGCAAGCTCGCCACCGGCAACCTGGAACAGACGGTCAGCGTCGCCAAGGAACTGGAAGCCCTGGAGA
>WBZT01001083.1_pt1 | contig 20606 bp, 15 predicted proteins | sample 5204241 | NCBI WGS metagenome assembly WBZT01 (sample SAMN12344358, study PRJNA552823) | activated sludge metagenome | biome: Activated sludge suspended growth; feature: Nitrification reactor; material: Wastewater; isolation source: activated sludge from nitrification reactor of wastewater...
CGAAAACGCGCCCGCAGTGCTCTCTCGTGGTTCAAGCGCGGTTTGCGGTGGCTCCTAAGGCAACTCCAAATTGAACAATCGTTACCTCCCTTCTATCGCATGATAATGAAAAACTGATAGGTGGTAAACCGGTTGAGATTGTGGAAAGTCGCGCCGCCAAACATTTATCCGGTGTCTTGGCCACATGACGGGTCAACCAGTTAAATCGCCACCGGAGCCCGGATGGCCGGGTGCGCCTGGTAGCCGATGATCTCGAAATCCTCGTAATGGTACTCGAACAAGGTTTCCGGCCGCCGCCGGATCGCCAGTCGTGGCGGCGGATGCGGTTCGCGGTCGAGCTGTGTACGAGCCTGCTCCAGGTGGTTCAGATATAGATGGCAATCGCCACCGGTCCAGATGAATTCGCCCACCGCCAGATCGGTCTGCTGGGCGACCAGATGGGTCAGCAAGGCATAGCTGGCGATGTTGAACGGGACCCCGAGAAACAGATCGGCACTGCGCTGGTAAAGTTGGCAGGACAGCTCGCCATCGGCCACGTAGAACTGGAACAGCACATGGCAGGGTAACAACCGCATTCGCTCCAATTCGCCGACGTTCCACGCCGATACCACGATCCGTCGGGAATCCGGGTCGCGCCGCAACAGCTCGACGGCGTTGGCGAGCTGGTCGATGCGACGGCCGTCAGTCGCTTCCCAGCTTCGCCACTGCTGGCCGTAAATGGGTCCCAAATCACCGTTGGCATCGGCCCATTCATCCCAAATGGTCACACCTTGTTCGTGCAGGTAGCGCAGGTGAGTATCGCCGCGCAAGAACCATAGCAATTCATGCACGATCGAACGCAGATGCAGTTTCTTGGTCGTCACCAGCGGAAACCCGACCCGCAAATCGAAGCGTAGTTGCGCGCCGAAGAGGCTCAAGGTGCCGACGCCGGTACGGTCCTGCTTGCGCGTTCCCTCGTCCAATACGCGTTGCAATAAGTCGAGGTAGATTCTCACCGCCGGCGCGCCCCCAGATTCGATCCTACGCTAAAAGGATGGAAATTTATTGTGCAATGCAATATAGTAGACTCAATTTCATGTTGTATGAATGAGTTAGTACATATCGGGATAACAAATGGCCGCCAAAGCGACCTCTTCGATTCAAGTGATTGCCCGAGTATCCAGATTGCTGGACAGCTTGGCCACTCATGACGGACCGCTCAATCTCAAGGCCCTGGCCGACACCACCGGCCTGCATCCTTCGACCGCGTTCCGCATTCTAGCCTCCCTGATCGAACATGGTTTCGTCGAGCGCAGCACGGCCGGTCACTACTGGCTGGGAGTTAGGCTGTTGCGGTTGGGCAACCGGGTGCACGGTCAGCTCGACCTGCGCCGCGAAGCTCGCCCGATCATGGAACGATTACGCGATCGGACGGGTGAGACCGTCAACCTGAGCGTGCGCGAGGACGACGAGGTGGTTTACGTGGAACGGGCGACCACGCCGCGAATCATGCGGGTCGAACAGGTCATCGGCGGCCGGGCGCCGCTACATGTCACCGCCGTCGGCAAGCTTTTCCTGGCCGACGACGGCGTCGAGGCCTGTCGCGACTACATCGAGCGCACCGGGCTGCCGGCCCGTACCCCCTACTCCATCGCCGATCCAGACCGGCTGTGCCAATCGGTGCGTGACATCTCCCATCAGGGTTATGCGCTGGACGACCAGGAGGCCGAGCTGGGGGTCGGTTGCATCGGCGCGTTGATCCACGACGCCGGCGGCCGTTTGGTGGCGGGGCTGTCGGTGTCCGCGCCCATCGAGCGTCGTCGGGATGCCTGGATTCCCTGGGTCCTGCAAGCCGCCGCCGAAATTTCCGCCCGCTTGGGTCATTGCTCGCCACCCGTCGCCCGCATTGAAACCGCGCAAACGCTGCTCAAGGTCAGCTCGCTGGGTTGAAGCAACCAGCCGCGGCCGGGCCGCGTTTGCCTTATTCCGCTTTACGCCTGTCCCGGCAATTCCACGATAAACGTCGTGCCTTGGCCGAGCTCGCTTTCCACCCAGATATGGCCGCCGTGATGCTCGACGATCTTCTGGCTGATCGGCAACCCCAGGCCGGTGCCCTTCGGCTTGCCGGCGTGCGCGTCGTTCACCTGGTGAAATTTCTCGAAAATCAGCTTGTGCTGGTCGCGCGCGATGCCGGGACCGTTATCGATCACTTCAATGCGCCAGCGGTCCGCCACCGCCCGTAGACGGATGGCGACCTCGCCACCCTGTTCCGGACAGAACTTGACGGCGTTCGACAGTAGGTTGATCAATACCTGGGTGAGCCGGTCATGATCCCCAGCGATGATGACTTCCCCATCACCCAGGTCTTCGTGCAGGTTGGCGCCCTTGTCGTTGAACAACTGGCTGGTGGAGTTGATGGCATCCTGGATCAGGCCGCGTAGGTCGACTTCGCCGATGGACCAGTCGATTCGGCCGGAATCGATTTTGGCCATATCCAGCACTTGGTTGATCAAGCGGGTCAGGCGCTCGCTCTCCTTGACGATGATGCTGAGGAATTTGCTGCGCTGTTCCACCTCCATGCCGGGGTTCGCCAGCAGGATCTCCGAGAAGGCGCGAATCGAGGTCAGCGGCGTGCGCAGTTCGTGGGTGACGGTGGAAATGAACTCGTCTTTCAGCCGGTCGAGTTCCCGCAGCCGGTTGTTGGCTTCCCGCAGTTCGGCCGAGGCCGCTTCCAACTCCCGCGATTGCTGTTCCAGCCGGCGGCTGTATTCGATGACCTGGGTGCTCTCGTCGAGGATGGTCATCACCTCCTCGATGCTGAGCACCTCGCCCATGACGATCGAAGAGATCATCACCCGGGCCGACGCCGCGCCGATCGCGCCGGCCAGCAAGCGTTCGGTGTAGTGAATCAGTCGGGAATCCGCTTGCAGCGGATAGCCGCCGCGATCGCGAGCATAACGGTCGAAGACTTCGCTGGCGCGCGCGGGGCCCAGGAAGCGGGCTAGCAGATCGTACAGCTCGGCGGTTTCCACCACGCCTCGCCACAGCAGGGCGTCGCCGTCGTGCCGCTCACGCTTGAACACGTCGACGAACTGGCTGCCTTGGACCTGTTCGAGTGGGTCCGGCCGGCTCAACAGCGAGCCGAACACCAGCCCGCCGATGTTGGCCAGCATGCTCCAAAACACCGAATGCATGTACTGATCCAAGCCTTCGAGGCCAAATAGCGCGTAAGGCTTGAGCAGTTCGATGCCGAACGGTCCAGTCTCGATGAAGCCGATGTCGATCCAGCCGGAGCGGGCCATGGAAGGCAACAGCAGGGTGTAGGCCCAGATCAGAAAACCACCGCTCAACCCGATGAGCGCCCCCAGCCGGTTGGCCCGCTTCCAGTACAGGCCGATCAGAATCGGCGGCGCGAACTGGGCGGCGGCGGCGAAGGACACCAGCCCGCTGGCGACCAGCGCATAGCTCTCGCCGATAAAGCGGAAATACAGGTAGCCGAGCAAGATGATCACGGCAATGCCGACGCGGCGGATGCCGAGCAGCAAGCCGGATAGATCGGTGCGACCGGCCAGCCAGCGGGGATTGGCGCGCAGCAGGATCGGCATCACCAGATCGTTGCAGACCATGGTGGACAGGGTGACCGTTTCGAACATGATCATGCTGGCGGCGGCCGACAGCCCACCGAGAAACACCAGCAGCGCCAGAGTCGGCATGTGTTCGGCCATCGGCAGCGCCAGCACGAAGGTATCGGCGTCCACGCCACCGTGGTTGAAAATCAGGCGTCCTCCCAGGGCGATCGGTAGCACGAACAGGTTGATGGCGAACAGATAGAGCGGAAACAGCCAGATCGCCTTGCGGATGTGTGCTTCGTTGACGTTTTCCACCACCAGCACCTGGAACTGCCGGGGCAGGAACAGAAACGCCATCATCGATAGAAAAGTCAGCGACAGCCAGCCGCCGTAACCGCCCGGCACCACCTCGAAGCGCAGCAACGCCGCCAAATCTGGATGGGCCGCCGCTTGCTGGAACAGATCGCCGGGGCCGCTGAAGATAATGAAGGTCACCACCACGCCGACTAGCACGAAGGCAAACAGTTTGAGCAAGGATTCGAACGCCACCGCTGCCACCATTCCCTCGTGGCGTTCGGTGTTGTCGATATGCCGGGTACCGAACAGGATGCTGAATACGATCAGCACCAGGGCTACATACAGCGTGGTGTCCATCCAGGCTGGATGCTGGGTCGAGGCGGCCAACCGGGTGACTTCCGGATACTGGCGCAACAGGCTGAAGCTGGCGGCGATGGCTTTCAACTGGATGGAGATGTACGGCAGGATGCCGAGTATGACGATTACCGTCACCATCCCGGCCAGCAGGCCGCTCTTGCCATAGCGCGAGCCGATGAAATCGGCGATGGAGGTAATGCGATGGACCTTGGTGATGCGCACAATGCGCCGCAGCACGAACCAGAACAGCACCGCCATCAGGGTGGGGCCCAGATAGACCGGCAGAAAATCCACGCCGCTGGTGGCCGCTAGGCCGACGCTGCCGTAGAAAGTCCAAGCCGTGCAGTAAATCGCCAGGGACAGGGTATAGATGTAGGGGTTGGCGATGATCGAACGACCGGCGTCGGCGCGTTGGTCGCCGTAGTAGGCGACCCCGAACAGTATGCCCATATAGGCCAGCGCGCTGGCGATGATGATTCCGTCGCCCAGCATGTCAGGGTGGCTCCTTCATTTCGCCGCCACTGGAATCTCGCGCATGAGCGGGGGCATCCGACGACGGCGTGTTTTTCGGCGAGGGGGGCAGGGACTTGGGCGACTCGCCCGGTTCGCGGATTTCCGAATGTTCCACCACCACGATCAGCAGGACGATGATGATCAGCCACGCCAGATATAGATAGCAATACAATAGCGGAATGCCGAACGGCGTCCACGCCCGATCGAACAGATCCAACAGCGGATAGTTGAGTGCCAGCACTCCGCCGACGAACAAGATGATAATGTGTTCCCTGGATTGTTGTCGCATGGTAAGGGGACAGGGTTTCAGGGTTCGGGGGTTGGAGGCGGACGTTGGAGGAAGGCGTTTTCGCACCCCGGGTCCGTCCCCGGTGATTGTTAAAAATTCGCCTGGGTCTTGCGGATCTCCACCATCTTGTCGGAGGCTTCCAGCGCTTGGCCCAGGGTTTGGACGCCCTGCGCTTCCAGTAGATCGAGCAGTTTGAGAAACACCTGGGCGGTCACCAGCGAATCGCCCAGCGCGGTATGACGGTCGTGTATGTCCACCCCCAGCCGGTCGGCGATGGCGTCCAGATTATGATCGTCGGTGTAATCGTGCAGGTAGCCGGACAGCAGCAAAGTGTCCAGCACCGGGTTGCCGAAGCGCACGCCGGTTTTCCGTTCCTTCAGTTTGAGGAATCGCATGTCGAAGGCGGCGTTGTGCGCGACCAGCACGGTGCGGTCATCGCCGACGAAGGAGCGGAACTGAGGCAGAACGACCTCGATACCGGGCTTATCCGCGATCATGTCGTCGGTGATGCCGTGGAAGCGGATGGAGGCCTTGGGAATCGTCCGGCCGGGGTTGACCAACTGATCGAAGTGCTCGCCCGCCAGCACCCGGCGGTTGACGATGCGCACGCCGGCGATCTGGATGATCTCGTCGCCCTTGGAGGGCGACAGCCCGGTGGTTTCGGTGTCGAAGACCACGTAGGTCAAGGCCGCCAGGGGATAATTGACCAAGTCACCCCATTCCTCCAGGTTCTCGGCCAGGGAGAAATCATAGAACTCCGGCCGGTCCGGCAGGGCTTCGGCCGGTTCCCGCCACTGGCGCGAGGATGCCGGCAGCGGCATCCGCAGCAGGGCGTGGCCTGGCCGGCGGTGAGATTGGCTCCACAGGTCGCTGTTGTGCCTCCGCAGCACTTCGCCGACCGTGGTTTCGCCCACCAGATCCTGAACGTGCTCGCTCAGCCATTCTTCCAGCCGATCGGTGGGCACCGGCTGACCCAGCCAGATGATATCCAGATAGACACGGCGGTTACCCAGCAGACATTCGATCTCGAAATCATCGCCGCGCTCGTGGGTGCGCAACTGTTCAAGTAGATGTTCGAGCAGCAGCATGATCGATTGGTTGTCCACGTTCAGCCAGAGCGGCATGCCCACCATCTTCGCTCGCGGGCCGGCGCGCTGTTCCAGATGATGGATGACGGCGCCGATCAGATCGGCGGAATAGACATCATTCATCGGCCAGCGGCTGGCGTACAGGTTGCGCACTTCCAGGGTCAATTCCTGTAGTCGCTGGCTGAGTCGTTCGCTCTCCTCGACGATCACCCGTTGGAAGGCTTCGCGTTGCGCCGTGGTCATGTCACCGAAATTCATGACATTTTCCGCCGCCGCTCGCAGGTTGGCCAGTGGCTGGCGCAGGTCCTCGGTGCGGGTCTTGAGCAGCGAGCGGTCCATCTGCTGGGTGATGTCGCGGAAGGTGATGACGAAGGCGGCGCCCCGATCGCCGGCGCCCGGCAGCAGGCTCATCCGGCAGTGGAACAAGGTCTCGTCGTTGAGGGTGGCGCACACGAATTCAGCATCGCCAGGCGGTTTGCCGTCGCTGCTGTTCTGTTGGCGGAAGCGCAGCAGTTGCAGGGTGCTTTCGAGCGGCGCGCGGGTCCAGAGGTCGTACAGCGACCGGCCCAGCCCCAGCGCCTCGCGGTTGGGCAGCAGTTTCACCGCCGCCGGATTGTAGAGCAGGATGCGCGCCTCGCCGTCGCAGACCAGCACGCCCTCGGACAATTCCCGTAGCACGGTTTCCAGCCGGGCTTTTTGTTCTTCGATTTCCTGGGTGCCGATGGCGGTGGCGGCGGCGACCTCGCGCCGGGCCTTGTGCAGCGCCTCGCCCAGTTCCAGCAGCATGTTCGGAAAAAAGCCCAACCAGTGTTGGCGCGGCAGTTCCAGCACATAACCGGGATTGCTACGAGCGATGATCCGGGCGCCGCGGGCCAGGGCGCCGAGGGGAATGAAGCAATACCAGTCAAGCATCGCCCAAACCGTTGTGATCACGCCGACAATGGCGAAGACGGCCAACATTAGCCACAGCAGGGTTTGATCGCGCTGACTGGGATCCGGCACGACTTGATGAATTTGCCAGCCCAGCCAAGTCAAGGAGGCCAGCGTCAGGACGACCGGAACCAGCCACAACAGCCAGAGCTTGGTCCGATAGCGCATGACGATGCTTAGCCTGCTTCCGCCAGCAACTCGCGAACGCGCTCCACGACTTCCTGAGTCGAGAAGGGCTTGGTGATGTAGTCGTCCGCGCCGAGCGCCAGCCCTTTTTCCCGTTCGACCTCGCGGCCCTTGGCGGTCAGCATGACGATGCGGACGCTCTGCCAGTCAGGATTGGCGCGAATGGCCTGGCAGACTTCATAGCCATTCTTGCGCGGCATCATCACATCGAGCAACACCAGGTCGGGTTGCTCGGCGGCGATGGCGGCTAGCGCGGCCTCGCCATCCGCGGCGGTTCGTACTTGGAACCCCGCCTGTTTCATCAGGAATTCCAAAGAGAGGACGATGTTTGGCTCATCGTCCACCACCAAAATCTTGTTCGCCATATCCGCTCCCCTGAGCAATCAGGACTTTTTCAGCTCGTCATCGCCAAATTCATGACTTTTCCGAACCGCCGCGCGCCGTGCCGCCCTCTCGGGGCTCCGGCGACGGGTCGGTCTTCTTGTCGGGTCCGTCCTTGCTTGGAATGGCGCTGGCCTTGGCAACCGCTTCCCAGAATTTCTGCACTATTTCCATCGAGTGGAACTGGGCGGGCAATAGCGGTTTTAGCAGGCCGAGGGACTCGAAGTTGATCACGCCACGCTGCACGTTGTCGCGCAGGACCTTCATCATCTCGTCGTGTAGGGGTTGCACGTTGGGTAGACCCAGAAACTCGCGCATTTCCTGAGCGGTGGCTTCAACGCTGACATTGACTTTCATCGAAAGGCTTCCTCATGCATCGGGATTGCGGGCCTCACCGCCGGAGGCTAAGGTATGGGGTCGAACCGCCGAATTCTGAAAAAGAATAGCAGGAATAGCGTCCCCGGTCTTCCGGTCGTGCGGGGCGCGTGCAACTTTCCACGGGGTCCCGCCGGGCGAGGGCGATGCCTTAGCCGTCGCCGAGGGCTGCTTTGGCGGGCCGGCCACGCTTAAGGTGTACCAGCAGTAGGGAAATGGCGGCGGGGGTCATGCCCGGAATACGGCTGGCTTGGCCCAGCGTGTGGGGTCGGTGGCGCTCCAATTTCTCCCGCACCTCCCGCGACAGGCCGCGCACCTCGGCGTAGTCGAGTGTCGGTGGCAAGCTTAGGTGCTCCTGGCGGCGCTGGCGTTCGATTTCCTCGCGTTGCCGCTCGATATAACCGGCGTACTTGGCCTGGATCTCCACCTGCTCGGCGACTTGGAGATCGGATTCGCCGGGACCGATACCGGGCAGGCGCATCAGCTTTTCATAGGTGACTTCGGGCCGGCGCAGCAGTTCGGCCACGCGGCTTTCCCGAGCCAGTGGTCCACCCAGCAGCCATTCAGCATCGGTTTCGGTCAACTGGTTCGGTCGCACCCAGCAATCGCGCAACCGCTGACTTTCCCGTTCGATCGCTTCGCGTTTGCTTTCGAAGGCTCGCCAACGCTCGTCGTCCACCAAGCCCAAGCGGCGGCCAGTCGCGGTCAGGCGTAGATCGGCGTTGTCCTCGCGCAGCAGCAGACGGTGTTCGGCGCGGCTGGTGAACATCCGGTACGGTTCGCTGGCGCCGCGAGTGATCAGATCGTCGATCAGTACGCCCAGGTAGGCTTCGTCACGGTTCGGCCACCACGGCGTTTCGCCGCGCACGAACAGGCCGGCGTTGAGGCCAGCGAGCAAGCCCTGCGCGGCGGCTTCCTCGTAACCGGTGGTACCGTTGATCTGGCCGGCGAAGAACAAACCTTGAATGGCGCGAGTTTGCAACGAATAGTCGAGATCGCGCGGGTCGAAGAAGTCGTACTCGATGGCGTAGCCGGGCCGGGTGAGGTGCGCATGTTCCAGTCCCCGGATCGAGCGGACCAATGCATGCTGAATATCGAACGGCAGACTGGTGGAAATGCCGTTGGGATAGACTTCGTGAGTCTGCAAGCCTTCCGGTTCCAGGAAGATCTGGTGCGAATCCTTGTCGGCGAAGCGGTGGATCTTGTCCTCGATCGACGGGCAGTAACGCGGCCCGACCCCTTCGATCACGCCGGTGTACATCGGCGAGCGATCCAAGCCGCCACGGATGATGTCGTGGGTGCGCGAGTTGGTCTGGGTGATCCAGCACGAGATCTGCGGCGGGTGTTCGTCCACAGTGCCGAGATGGGAAAACACCGGGCAGGGTTCATCGCCCGGTTGCTCGGTCAATTGCGAAAAATCGATGCTTCGCCCATCCAGGCGCGGCGGGGTCCCGGTCTTGAGCCGACTGACCCGCAACGGCAATTCGCGCAGCCGCGCCGCCAGGGCGTTGGCCGGCGGATCGCCGGCGCGGCCGCCTTCGTAGTTGGTCAGTCCGACGTGGATGCGTCCAGCCAGAAAGGTGCCGGCGGTCAGCACCACCGCGCCGGCGGCGAAGCGGATGCCGGTTTGCGTCACCACGCCGGTCACCCGATCGCCTTCGAGCGTCAGGTCGGCGGCAGCCTGCTGGAATACATGCAGGTTCGGCTGGTTTTCGATCAAGGTTCGCACCGCCGCCCGGTACAGCGCCCGGTCGGCTTGGCAGCGGGTGGCGCGCACCGCCGGCCCCTTGCGGCTGTTGAGGATGCGGAACTGAATGCCGGCCCGGTCGGCGGCGCGGGCCATGATGCCGCCGAGGGCGTCGATCTCCCGGACCAGATGGCCTTTGCCGATGCCGCCGATGGCCGGGTTGCAGCTCATCGCGCCCACGGTTTCAATGGTGTGGGTCAGCAACAGGGTACGCAGCCCCATGCGCGCCGCAGCCAGGCACGCCTCGGTACCGGCGTGACCGCCGCCGATCACGATGACGTCGAAAGGTTCGGGGTAATGCATGACGGTCACTCCGGCAAGGGCAGTTGCACAGCGTAATTGGACACCGGCAACGCCACGGTGATCGCGCCCTCCTTGGCGAGAAAGTGGGCAAAGCGCTTGTAACGAACTTCGTCCAGCGCCGCCGGCCGGCGCGCCAGGCGCGGCAAGGTATCGCGCCAGATGCGTCGATTCAATTCGTTGTCCAAGTTCTTATGGTTGGCGATGAATGCGCTCCAGGCGTCATCCGGGTGATTGACGATGTAGAGCGTCGCCTGCTCCAGCGCGGTCAGAAAACGCCGCAACCGAGGATCGTTGAGCCGGTCGCGCGCGGCCACCAGCACCCGTTCGTCGTAGGGAGGTACGCCTTCTTCCTCCGGATAGAAGATCCGGCCCGGCTTTTTGGCCAAGTCCATTTGGTTCAATATGACATTGCGGAACACGCCGATCGCCGCATCCACCTGTCCCGACAGCAGCGCCGACGACGGCGAGGCGCCGACATCGACCAAGGTCACCTCCTCCGGTTGGAGGTTGGCTTGCGCCAGCAAGGCCTTGAGCAGTGCTTTCTCGAATCCCGTTGCCGAATAGCCGAGCTTGCGGCCCTTGAGGTCGGCCAGGGTTTTGATCGGACCCTTTTGCAACACGACCAGCGCGTTCAGCGGCGTGGCCACCAGCGTGCCGATGCGCTTGAGCGGCAGGCCGGCGTTGACGTGGATGTGCAACTGCGGTTGGGAACTCACCGCCAGATCCGCCTTGTTGGTGGCGACCATTTTGGACGGGTCGTTGGGGTCGATCGGAGTTTGTAGTTCGACCTCCAGGTTTTGAGCGGTGAAAAAGCCTTTTTCCAGCGCCACCACCAGTGCGGCATGGTCGGGATTCACGAACTGATCGAGCATCACGGTGAGCTTGTTCTTGGCGGCGCTGGGCGGATCTTCGGCGCGGGCGACTAGCGTGAGAACGGTCAATCCAAGCAGCAATAGCAAGGCGCGAACAGCTTTCGACATGTCATTCATCCCATCCAGTCATCGATCGATTCCAGCATTGAGGAAGGCTTGCAAGATACGGCCACTGCGCGAACCAAATATTCTTCAACTTGTTTTGTAAGGCGGTCAAGGTGTGCGGTCGGGTACGGAGAATCTTTGCCGTGGCGCGATCGTCATCGTTCTCCATCATAAAAAAAGGAAATAAATATATAGATATTAATTCCTTTTTGATTTATGGAGTTTGTTGCTAATTTATCAACGAAAAGCCGGGCATGCGAGCAATCGCTTCCCCCATCTTTCGTCGGAACGAACAAGGAAACACGCGATGAATCAGGCACAGGAGCAGGCGAACGTTCATGTTCAGGGAACGGCCGCGCACCCGTGGTTCGATCTAGCGGAAATGAATCACGAACTGGCCGCAGCGCCCGCCGAGCAACGAGTTGCCTGGGTGCTGGAGCATTTCCCCGGTCGCGTTGTGCTGACCTCCAGCTTTGGCGCCCAGTCGGCCGTCTGCCTGCACATGGTCACCCGCCAGCAACCCGATATTCCGGTCGTGTTGGTCGATACCGGTTACCTGTTCCCGGAAACCTACCAATTTATCGATGAATTGTCCGAACGATTGTCGTTGAATCTCCAGATCTATCGCGCCGAACTCAGCGCGGCCTGGCAGGAAGCCCGCTATGGCAAGCTGTGGGAGCAGGGTTTGGAGGGGATCGAGCGCTATAACGGGCTCAACAAGGTCGAGCCGATGCAGCGGGCGCTCAGGGAGCTGGAGGCGGCGGCCTGGATTTCCGGCCTGCGCCGGCAGCAGGCCAAGAGCCGCCAGCATCTCGACGTGCTGTTATGGCGCAACGGCCGCTGCAAGGTTCACCCCTTGATCGATTGGACCGACCGCGATGTCTACCGCTACCTGAGCCAGCACAATTTGCCGTATCACCCGTTATGGCATCAGGGCTATGTCTCCATCGGCGACACCCATACCACCCGCCGCTTGCTGGACGGCATGAGCGAGGAAGAAACCCGCTTCTTCGGCCTCAAGCGCGAATGCGGTCTGCACGAGCATGTCTGACGGATCACGCCAGCCGCATGTACTTGGGTGACGAGTCAAGCGACCTGGATCACCGAACTCGATCAGCCGCGAAGCTTTGCTTCGGCCACCGGCGCCGAAATTGCCTTGAGCGTGGCTTTCTCGCTGGCATTTCCATCTGTGTATCGGCGAACATAAGGGCTCGCCGGGCCTGACAGGCACCGGTAATCCGATCGCCTCGGGGTGATCGCTTTCCGCCCCGCCTTTGCGTTTGAGACCCGGGATGCTGCTTGACGACACTGACCGCCATGCCCTACGCCGGCAAGGCCGTTTCCTTTTCGCCGCTTTCAAGCAGCCGCATCGGGTGCTGAGCACCTGCCGGATCAACGGCGGGTTTCGCGAAGACCTGACCCACATCGCCAATCACCAAAGTTGCGAAGCCGTCGCCCACACCGCCCGCCATGCCTCGGTATTTCGCATGGGGCCGGATGCTTATCATGACTTCGCTTGCGCCGAAGCCGATTTGCCCCCCGCCACCACGGCGCTGATGACCACCGCCGCCAACATGCAATGCGCGGTGGTGGCGCGTGCCGCCCACGCGGAACTGGCGGTGCATGTCGCCGCCACCGCCGGCGTGCTCGGCAACGCCACCCGCGCCGGCGATCCGGCCGGTTGGCACGAACGCCCGGACGGCAGCGAGCGAGTGAGGCAGGCCGCCGCCAGGCCGCTGCCCGCCGAGACCGGTTCCGGCACTATCGTCACCTTGGTCTTCATCAATCGGCCCTGTACGCCGGCTTGTCTGGTCAAGGCGGTTGCCATGATCACCGAAGGCAAGAGCACGGCGCTGTTGGATCTGCGCCTGCCCAGCCTACAATCGCCGGGACTGGCCACCGGCACGGGTACCGACCAGTTGGCCATCGCCGCGCCGATGGCGCGGGCCGGCGAATGGGAGCGGCATTGGGCCAGCAGCCACAATACCTTGGGTGAATTGCTGGGGCGAGCCACCCACGACGCAGTTACCCGCTGCCTGCTGTTACAGAACGGGCTGTGCTCAGAATTGCGACGCACGATCTGCGGCGCCCTGAGCCGCCACGGTTGCGACGAAGCCACCCTACGCGCTTATGCCGCGACCGAACTCGACTCTGGCCTAGCGCAATTGTTCACTGATAATCTGCCGGCACTGCTGCATGACCCGCAGAGCGCCGCCGCCGCGTATGGTCTGGCCGAAAGCGTGGATCTGGTGCGAGCCGGCGTGTTGCACCCGGAAGTGGCGCGGGAAGCGATTCTCAATCAGGCCGCGCTACTCGCCGCGACGGTGGCGGTGAAGCCGGAGCGATTCGCTGAGTTTCGCGAGGTGCTGCGCGGGCGACGGGACGCCGAGCCGAGTGTGCTGGCGGCGTTGGCGGTGGTGCGAGGATTCGCGCATAAATGGAACTAGGTGCCCACTTCGCGCTCGTCCTGATCGCTTGCCTGCTCGATGCCGCGTTTGGCGATCCGGTTTATCCGCTGCATCCGATCCGGCTGCTGGGAGTCTGGAGCTTGGCGTGGGAGCGACGACTGATCGCCGCCGGCCTGAACGGCTATCGGGGCGGTCTGCTGCACTGGCTGCTGGTGGTCGGCGGTGCCCTGGCGGCCTGGTGGGCGGTGCGGTGCGGTCTGGGCTGGTTTCATCCCTGGCTGGCCTGGGCCTGGGATGTGTTCCTGGCCTATAGCCTGTTGTGCATGCGCGATTTGCTGGATCACGGCCAACGCGTGCTCGATGCCCTGAACGATCTTCCCACCGCCCGACGACGATTAAGCCTGTTGGTGGGTCGGGACACGGCGGCGCTGCCGCGCGACGGCATCGTGCGCGCCACCATCGAAAGCCTGTCGGAAAACCTCACCGACGGCGTGCTGACCCCGCTATGGGCTTTGTGCTTGTTCGGCCTGCCGGGGCTGGTCGTGGTCAAGGCGGTGTCCAGTCTCGATTCCATGGTCGGGCATAAAAATGCCCGTTACCAGCGCTTTGGCTGGGCTGGGGCGCGGTCCGACGATCTGGCGCACTGGCTGCCGGCACGCCTGTCCGTGCCGCTGGTCGCGGCGGCGGCGGCCCTGCTGCGCTTGCATCCAGGATCGGCGTTCCGGGCCGCGTGGCGCGATCATGCCCTGCTGCCCAGCCCCAACTCGGGTTGGAGCGAAGCCGCCTGCGCCGGCGCGCTACGGGTACGGCTGCTTGGGCCGATTCGTTACGGCGGTCAACTGGTCACCGAGGCATTCATGGGCGATGCCGATTGGCCCGCCGATCTGGACGGCGCCGATCTGCGGCGAGCCTTGCGTCTGATCCTGGTCTGCGATCTGTTGGCGGTGGCCGTCGGTCTGACGCTGATCCCGCTCCGGGTACCCATGCCGTGGTGAGCGAACGGGTACCGTTCGTGGGAGGCGCGGGGTGAGCCAGGCCATGCACGGCGGCAGAATTGACTTGGCGTGCCTGACTTACGGCGGCGAGGCGCGGGACTGGCTCGATTTCAGCGTCAATCTCAATCCCTACGCGCCGCCGCTGAATGCGACAATCTGGCGACGGATCGGTGCCGCCGCCGGTTGCTACGGCGATCCCGCGGCGCGCGGACTGCAGGATCGCTTGAGCCAGTATTATGCGGTGCCCTCGCCATGCCTGCTGCCCACGGCCGGCGGGAGCGAGGCGCTATATCTGGCGACGCGATTGTTCGCGGGCAAAACCGTGCTGGTGGCCGAGCCTGGGTTTGGCGATTACGCTCGGGCGGTGGCGGCAGGTGGTGGGATAGCCATTCGTCATGAGATCTTCCACCTGCACTTCAGCGGCACTCCCGCGGCCATTCTCGCCCGGCTCGACCGCGCCATCGCCGCTCATCGACCCGCCTGCGTGCTGTTGGGCAACCCCAATAACCCGACCGGTCACGGTATTCCGGCCCGCGAATTGGGCGCACTCATCCGTGCCCACGACTGCGCCTGGATCGTGGACGAAGCCTTCAGCGAGTTTGCTGACTTGGACCCGCCGCATTCTTTGTTGCCGCACTTGGCCGAGTTGCCTCGTCTGCTGATCGCCCGTTCCCTGACCAAGAGCTTCGCCGTGCCGGGCTTGCGGGTCGGCTTTCTCGCCACGGCCTCGCGCGCTTGGTTGGAGCGTTTGGCGGACCTGCAACCGCCCTGGAGCGTGAGCAGCTTGGTCCAGAGCTGGGCTGAGATCGTGCTGGCCGTCGAGGCGCGAACGGCCTTGGAAGAGGGGCTACATCGACTGGCGCGGGCGCGGGCGCGCTTGCTCGCCGGTCTCGGTGCGATCGGTGGTTTGCGGCCGTATCCCAGCGCCGCCAACTTCATTCTGGTCGAACTGCTGGGTGGGTTCTCGACCGGCGAACTGTCGGAACGGCTGGCCGCGCGGCGCATCCTGATCCGGAGCTGCGATTCGTTTCACGGGCTGGCGCCGAATCGCTTCTTCCGACTGGCGGTGCGCCGCCCCGCCGACAATGCCCGGTTGCTTGCCGCCCTGCGGGACTGCTTGCCATGAAACGGTGTCCACGCGGCTTGCGATCTAGCAACTCACTTTGAGTGCTGGAAGTGTGGACCGCCGAGCTAAATCTCCCCTGTCGCCGATACAGTGCCCCCCTTGTGAAATAAGGGGGTGGGGTCACCGGGTCAGCCTTGGGAATCCTGAATCACGAAGGGGCGTATGAATATCCGGGCACTGGTAGGATTTGCAACAGAGCCGACCATGACGAAGATGCCAAAACCTCTTGATAACAGCGCCACCGAGACGCGTCGTCATGCCTCACATTGCCTCTGGCTCTGGGTGCTGTGGCTGATGCTCTTCGCGGTGACGCGGGCTGCTGTCGCTGACGCAACTCCTGATTTGCTGACACCGGTACAGCGCGCGTGGCTCAAGGCGCATCCGCGCATTGTCATCGGCGGGGGTGACGATTGGCCGCCCTGGCTGATCCGCAATCAGAGCGGAACGCTCAGCGGCTTCGCGGTCGATCACCTGGCCCTGCTGAACGCCAAGCTGGGTACCGCGATTCAGCTTCAGGCGGGCCCCTGGCACGAGATCGTTGTACAGGCCGAGGCAGGGGTACTCGATGGACTCACGCTGTCGTCGCCGCTGCCCGAGCGCCGAGCGCATTTCCTGTTCACCGAGCCCTTCGTCACCGTGCCGGACTTCCTTTATCTGCGCGATGGTGAGTCTCCATCGGCGGGTGGCCTGACGGGGCTCGCCGGGCGGCGGGTCGGTTACCTGCGGAGCTTGCAGCGTGTGCACGACCGTCTAGCGGCCTATCCGGCGATCGAGGCCATCCCGATGGACAGCCAGGTGGCCCTGGCCGAGGCGCTGATCGGCGGGCGCATCGATGCCGTGGTCGGCTCCTATGCCCTGGACTATTGGCGTGCGCGCCACGGTGTTCTGGGACTGGGACCGAAGCAGCTGCTGCCGCCGGAAGGTCCGCTCACCCAGCTGGTCTATTCCGTGCGCCGCGATTGGCCGCAACTGGTCGATATCCTGAATCGGGGGCTTGCCGCAATCACCGAGGAGGAGACTGCGGCGCTACATCGGCGCTGGTTCGGTGCCGCGATCTCCGAGCGGGAGGCGTCCGGGCCAGTCCAGCTCGATGCCCCGGAGCGTGCCTGGCTGCGGCAGCATCCGGTATTGCGGGTCGGCATCGATTCGACCTGGGCGCCGGTGGAGTACGTCGACGATGACGGCCGGCCCCAGGGGATCTCGGTGGCCTACCTGAAACGGCTCGAAGACGATCTTGAGGTCCGCTTCGAACTGGTACCCATGCCATCCTGGTCGACCGCGATGCATCAGCTCGGGGACGGGAAAATCGACCTTCTGGCTGCGATTGCCGATCTCCCAGCACGCCGCCGCCTGCTGTTCACCGAGCCCTATGCGAGCTTTCCCGCAGCCATCTTCGCGCGCAACGAGGTCGCCTATCTCGGCGGCATCGATGCCCTGGTGGGCAAGCGCATCGCCGTGGTTCGCGATGACGCGGTCGAGGCGTGGCTTGCCGATCGGAGTCCAGAGATCGATCTGCTGCCGGTTGTGGACACCCGCGAGGGCCTGCGCGCGGTCAGCGATGGAAACGCCTTTGCCTTCATTGGCAATCTGGCCACCACCAGTTACTACCTGAGTCAGTCCGGCTTGACGGACATCAAGGTCGCCGGAGAGACCGCTTTTCGCTATCGTCTGAGCATGGCCGTCGGCGCCGACAGGCCACTGCTGGCCGGCATCTTGCGGAAGGGCCTGGATGCCGTCCCGGCCAGCGAGCGCGCCGCGATTTACAACCAGTGGCGCTCGATTCGCTACAGCCACGCGATGGATCTGAATCTCCTGTGGCAAGTGCTCGCCGGGGGAGCGGCGCTGCTCGCGATGGTCGGCTGGTGGAACCGACGTCTGGCTCGGGAGGTGAAGCGGCGATGTCGCGCCGAGGTGGCGCTGATCGAGGCTCGCGACCAAGCGGAGCGCGCCAGTCGGGCAAAGAGCGATTTCCTGTCTAATATCAGTCACGAGCTACGCACGCCGTTGAACTTGCTGCTAGGGACCTCCAGCCGGCTGCGCGAGCACCTCGGGCAACGCCGGGTGGATACGCCCGAGACCACTGGGCTCGACACCATCATGGCGGCCGTTCGCACCCTGGCGCACCTGATCGATGACCTGCTCGATCTGTCGAGGATCGAGGCCGGTCAGCTTCGATTGATGCCCTCATCGACCGATCTTCGCGGGCTGCTGCGGGAGCTGGTGGCGCTGTTCGCCCAGGTCGCCGCCGACAAGGGGCTGCGATTGACTCTCGACCTGGACGCCGGGCTGTCGGACGCCGTCCGGCTCGACGCTCAGCGCCTGCGCCAGGTCCTGATCAATCTGATCGGCAATGCCGTCAAGTTCACCGATGCTGGGACCATCCGGCTGCACGCGCTGGCCGAGCCCTCGGGGCCTGATCGAGTCCGCCTGCGAATCAGCATTCAGGACAGCGGTCCAGGCATCGACAACGCGCTTTTGGGGTCCATCTTCGAGCCGTTCGAGCAGATCCCCAGCTCGGCTTACAGCCAAGGAAAGGCGGGAGCCGGGCTCGGGCTTGGGCTCAGCATCAGCCGGCGACTGGCCCGGTTGATGGGCGGCGAGATCGCGGTCGAGAGTCAACCCGGTCACGGGAGCCGCTTCACGCTAGAGCTGCCCGATACCCCGGTCGTGCCGCTTGCCCCGGATACGGCGCCGTCCGGGGTGGTCGTGCCACCCACAGGCTCGGCGGGACCGGGAGCGACACACTCGACCCGCGACCCCGCTCATACATCAAGCCGGGATCGGCTCCAGACCCCACCCACCCCGCCCGCGACTGATGCGTCGCCGGCGGCGGCGGTCGTATCGCGTCTGCCCGCCGATCTGCGCGAGCAATTACGAACGCTCAACCCACCGCTGACGTCGATCAACACCATCGAAGGTTTCATCGAATTGCTCTCGGCGCGTGCGCGGGAACTGGACGATGTGGACCTGCGGCGGATAGCCGAGGAGCTGCGTGAGGCCGCCGAGGCCTTCGATTTACCCGCCTTAGGCGCGTGTCTCGACCGGCTTGGAAATCCCGCGGAGCGCGCCGCCATGAGCGACCGATCAGCATCGGCGCCAAACGCTGGCGGGGCGCGGCGACGCATCCTGGTGGTCGATGACGAGCAGGCCGGTCTGCGTCTCGCGGGCCGTCTACTGCTGGAGCAGGGCTTCGAAGTGTTTGCGGCCCTGGATGGTGCCACCGCAATCGAAATTGCGCAGGCAGTTACGCCGGGCCTGGTGCTGCTCGATCTCGCAATGCCAGGTGTCGACGGCCTGGCGACTTGCGCCGCACTGAAGGAGTCGTCGGCGACGCGTGCCATTCCGGTGATTTTTTTGACCGGCCGCGCCGACGAGCCCAGCTTGCTCGATGCCTTCGAGGTCGGCGCGGCCGACTACGTGGTCAAACCTTTCGAGCCGCAAGTCCTGTTGGCGCGAGTGCGCGCACATTTCGAGCTGGCGCTGCTCTCCCGGGATCTTGAGGGTGCACTATCCGAGCGCACCCGCGAACTCAAGGCCGCCAACGATCAGCTCCGTGGCCTGGCAACGGAGCTCAGCCTGTCGGAAGATCGCGAGCGTTCGCGGCTCGCGGGCGCCTTGCACGATGGACCGATGCAGAAGTTTGCGCTGGCCCAGATCCAGATCGACGCCTTGCTGCATCCTCGGCGGGAGATGGCGGCATCAGAACCGCGCACCGAAGAGCCGGGAGACGCCGCGCTGGCATTGATGAACGAGGCGATCGCCGAGTTGCGCACCCTGCAGTTCGATCTGAGCCCCCCGGTGCTGCATCAGCGTGGGTTGGTCGCGGCATTGGAATGGCTCGCGGAGAGCATGAGTCGTCGCTCGGGACTGGCGCTCGATTGCGTCATTGACGACGAGCTGCCTCCGCTGTCACCCGCAGTGTCGGTGCTGCTGTATCAATGTGCCCGCGAGCTGGTCGTCAACCTGATCAAGCACGCCAGCGCGACCGGTGGTGATCTTCTGCTGCGGTCCCAGGGTGAAGAACTGGTCCTCACCATCGAAGATGACGGTCAAGGCTTCGCGCCCGGCTCAGCGACAGCACTGCCCACCGCAGCCGGTGGCTATGGCCTGGCTAGCATCCGCGACCGGCTCAAACTCTTCGACGGTGATTTGGCGATCGCCTCCGGTGCGACGGGCTCGCGGATCACGCTCCGATTGCCGCTGGCGGCGCTGTCGCGCACAACCGGCGCCCAACCCACCGATGAAAGGGAGTGACTGACGATGGCCTTGCGTTTTCTGCTCTGCGATGATCACGCCCTGTTTCGGGAAGGCTTGGCCGTGCTCCTGGAGCGTCGTGAAGGCTGGCAGGTCGTGGGCCAGGCGGCTGACGGTGAGGAAGCGGTGCGTCTAGCCGCCGAGCTGCGGCCGGATCTGATCCTGCTCGACGTAGCCATGCCGGGAATGAGCGGGATCGAGGCCGCGAGCGCGCTGCGTACCGTATCGCCACACAGCGCGATTCTGGCCCTATCGATGTATGGCGACGCTCACTACCGTCGGAGCATGCTCGCCGCCGGCGCGGTCGGTTATCTGCTCAAGAACCAGGCCAGTGCCGAGCTGGAGGAGGCCATCGCCGCAGTTCAGCGCGGCCACACCTTTCTCAGCCCCGCGCTGCGCGCCGATGGGGAGCGAAACCGCGCTCCGGAACTGGAACTGACCAAGCTCACCCCGCGCGAGCGGGCGGTACTGCGCTTGCTGGCCCAGAGCCGGAAGATGCGTGAGATCGCGGAGGAGATGGGCATCAGCGTGAAGACCATCGAGACCCATCGCAGTCGCATCATGTCCAAGCTGGAGATCGATAATCTGCCCGGATTGGTGCGCTTCGCGATTCGAAGCGGGTTGATCCCACCGGAAAGCTGACACCCTGCGAGAGGAGCCGTCCAGTATCGCCGTGCGGTGTCGGCACGGTTCGGGTATTCGGTTTCATACCATTTAGCATTCATTGAATGAGCATATCCACGGAAAAGCGGTTATGGAACGGACGATTTCCGGATGATCGACGTAGTGGTTCATGGCGATGCAGAGTCGGTCTATGACAGCATCCATGGAA
>WBZT01001085.1_pt1 | contig 20554 bp, 23 predicted proteins | sample 5204241 | NCBI WGS metagenome assembly WBZT01 (sample SAMN12344358, study PRJNA552823) | activated sludge metagenome | biome: Activated sludge suspended growth; feature: Nitrification reactor; material: Wastewater; isolation source: activated sludge from nitrification reactor of wastewater...
CGGGTTTCCATCCTGGCGTTACTGCTCGCCTCAATCCCGGCGGTCGGCTTGGGTTTTATGCTCGCCACTTTTGCATTCCCCGGTCGCCGCGTGTTGATCGTGTTGCTGCAAACCATGTTGGCCCTGCCTACCGTGGTGGTAGGCCTCATCATGTACCTGCTGCTGTCACGGCAAGGGGCTCTGGGGGAATGGCACTGGTTATTCACTCAGGAGGCCATGATATTGGGGCAAGCCGTGCTGGCTTTCCCCATCCTCGCCGCCATGACCTTGTCCGCCGTGCAGGGCGTGGACAAACGTGCCCGGGAAACCGCCAGGACATTGGGCGCCCAACCCATGCAGGCCATGTGGACGGTGCTGCTGGAAGCGCGCTTTGCCGTGCTGGCCGCGCTGGCCACAGGCTTTGGGCGGGTGCTGTCGGAAATCGGCTGCGCCATGATGGTGGGCGGTAACATCGCAGGGGTCACACGCAACATCACCACCGCCATTGCGCTGGAAACCAGTAAAGGAGAATTTGCCCAAGGCATTGCACTGGGTATAGTGCTGGTTATCTTGGCGCTTTCTGTCAACTTTGTGATGGCCTTCCTGCAAGGCAAGGGGTTGAGCCGTTGAGCGCTTTATTCCGCCTGCAAAACCTGCACAAATCCCACGGCGACAGATTATTGCTCGACATCGCGCATCTGGAATTTGCGCGTGGCGCCACTTATTTGCTATTGGGTGAAAACGGCGCGGGCAAGACCACCCTGCTCAGGATGATTGCCGGGCTGGAAAGTGCTGACAGCGGGGCATTCCAGTTTGACGGCGTTGCCTACAACAATGCGGCGGAGCGCGCCGCGCTTGCGCCACGGCTGATTTACGTACACCAGCATTCCTACCTATTCAACACCAGCGTGGCGGAAAACATCGGCTACGGGCTCAGGTTGCGTGGCGCGCCGAAAGCCGAGCGCGAAGCTCTGGTGGCGGCAGAAATGGTATGGGCAGGTATTACGCATCTGCGCGATGTGCCGCCGCACAAGCTGTCCGGTGGTGAAAAGCAGCGTGTGGCAATGGCCCGAGCACGGGTATTAAAGCCAGAATTGCTGTTGCTGGATGAACCCACCGCCAACCTGGACGATGCCGCCCGGGCGCAGGTGGGGGAGTTGATCGCACACATGCGCGACGCCAACAACTGCGTGGTGATCGCCACGCACGACCATGACCTGATGGACTTGCAGGACGTAGTGAAATGCCGGATGGAAGGCGGGCGGATTGTGGCGTGAATGTCACCCGCCGCCGCGTTGGTAAATACGGTCAAAATCCTGCAAAAACGCCTGGTTTTCCGTCGGGTTTCCCGTCAAAGTCAAAACAACTTCCAGTTGTGGCAGGGTAATCGCACCATGCCGCACATCTGGCAGCCGGCGCCATTGCAGGCTGGCTTGGCGTGCTTCGATATGTAAGGGGTTGGTGGCCGGGCTTCCGGGTTGCGTGTCCAGCAATCTCGGCAGCAGGCGCAGGAAATCAGCCTCGGCAATCGCCATCAGGCGGGTGATGCGCTGTGTCATCCGCCGGCAATAGGCGGCCAGATTGCCAGTACATCACCCTCTGCCAGCGCGGTGCTGGCGCGGTTTTCCGGGGCGATGTAATGACCGTTGACCAGCACCAAGTGCACCAGCTTGGACGGCAACTGGTATTCCTTGGCGAGGTCGTCCGGGGTTGTGCCTTCCGGCACATCCAGTTCGAGGATGTAGTTGTTGCTGCCTTGCGGCAGGTAATCGCGCAGGTTGGCAAAGAGTTTGAAAGTGATATGCATCAAAGCGTCGCTGCTTGCGCCCTGGCCAGGTAGGCCTCCATGATACGGGTAGGATCCTTTTTCAAGTGCGCCTTCCATTCGCCCAGCGGGGTACGGGTCTGGATCAGGCCACGCAGCACACCCACATGCTGGGTTAGCCCCAAGCTGGTGGCGCCTATCAGCACGTCATCCTTGAACTCCAGCCGCATGTAGCGGAAATTTTTCTCGTCCACCAATTCCACGTGGTCGCCACCCTCCGCGCCCCACCACTGGCCAAAGGAGGCGGCGATCAGCCCCAGTGTATCCAGCACGTTCATGGCCAGGCTGCCGGGAGAGGCCGCTGTTTTGCCCGACATATTCAATGCGGCGATACGCGCCTGGTCGGCGGCATTGGGCTGGATGGCGTTGACCGCCATTTTTCCGGTAGAGAAATCACGCGCCTGCGCCACGTCACCCGCCGCATAAACATCGGGAACATTGGTCTGCATGTGGTCGTTAACCAATATCCCGGCATCGGTGCTAATGCCGCTATCCTTGAGAAAAGCGATATTGGATCGCACGCCGGTGGCGCTGATGACCAGGTCAACTTCCAGCGTCTGGCCGTTGCTCAAACGTGCCCGCAGGCAACCGTTGCCCTGCTCGATGCCTTCCACCTTGGTGGAGGTGAAAACGCGGATGCCTTTTTGTTCCACCCAACGCTTAATCATGCCACCCGCACCTTCGGTCATCATGCGCGGCACCATGCGGTTGCCCATTTCCACAATGGTGAGGTCAACACCGCGCGCGCGTATGGCTTCCATGATGATACAGCCGATAAATCCTGCCCCCATTTGCAGCACGCGGGAGCCAGGCTTGGCTAGCTTCTGGATGTGGCGCGCATCTTCCAGCGTCCAGCAAGGGTGAATGCCGGGTAAATCCATACCTGGAATGGGCGGGGCCACGGGTTTGGAGCCGGTAGCGATCAACAGTTTGTCGTAGGCCAGGGTTTGGCCATCCTTGAACAAGAGGCGTTTGCCACCGGTATCCACCTGGGTAACGTACCCCTGCTTTATGGAAATGCGCAGCCTGTCGAAATGCCCTGCTTCCTTGCGCAGGTAAGTCCCGCTTTCCTGGATGTTGCCGACCAGCAGATAAGGCAGCGCCATGCGTGAATAAGGCGGCTCAGGCTCATCGCCAATCAGGGTGATATGCGCCGCCGGATCATTTTTGCGCAGGGTTTCCGCTGCAACCACACCGGTGGGGCCGTTGCCAATAATGACGTAATTCATCAGGGTTTACTCCCGGGAGGAAAGAAGGGCGCAATCCTGCGCCCTTCGTGAGTTGCCACAAATGTTACAGGCCCAATCGCTTCTTGGTTTCCGCCGTGGGCACACCATCCTTATCCCAGCCGCGAACCTCATAATACTTGGGCATCATGATGTCCAGGCGGGTGACAGCGCCTTTTTGCGGCCCCTTGTTGCAGCCTTCCTTGAGCAGGCGTGGTGGCAAAGTGTCATCCTTGGCAGTGAACCCGGCCTTGAGGTTGAACTCGCGCTCCATGTTCCAGATGCGTTCACCCAGCAGGTTCAGCTTTTCCAGCGACCAGTCACCCTCGCAGGCGGCCTGGATTTGTGGCTGGATGTCGGGCAACCCCCACGCAAAGGTGGTAAATACGCAGATGCCTGCAGAGTCAACCACGGCAGTGGCATCCTGAAAGGCCTTGAGCAATTCCGGCTTTTCATCGGTGGATTGCGGCTCTGTCTTGAACGGAATCCCCAGCACTTCCGTAGCGACCATATAGCCGCGCAGATGGCAGGCGCCACGGTTGGAGGTGGCATAGGCCAGCCCCATGCCTTGCAGGGCGCGCCCATCATAGGCCGGGAACTCTTGACCCTTCACGCTCATGGATAATTCGGGATGGCCATACTTTGTGCATAGACGCTTGGAACCCAAACCTACAATCTTGCCGAACCCCTCACCATTGGCAGTCATTTCCACCAATTTGACCAACGCCTCGGCAGAACCAAAATTGGCTTCAAACCCGATTTCTTCCTTGCTGATGGCGCCAATCTCATACAGCTCCATGACAGCACCCACTGTGGCTCCCAGCGTAATGGGGTCAATACCTTGCTCATTGCACAGCAGGTTGCAGTATTGCAATGCCTCCAGATCATCTACGCCATTGGCATTCCCGAAAGCCCATGCAGCTTCGTACTCCAGACCACCATTGGCCCCCCAATACTGCGGGCTGGTTTTGACAGTGAAATGGGTTTCGTCAATTTTGGAAATTCGTCCGCAGGCAATGGTGCAACCAAAACATGCCTGGTTGGTGACCAAGTGAGACTTACCGTCGGTTGGCCGCTTTTCAGCCATGGCTTCAGCGGAGATTTTGCTGGCCCCTTCAAATTGCGTGTCACGGTGGTTATGGGTTGGGGAGGCGCCAATTTCGTTAATAACGTTCATCAACACCTGGGTGCCATAAGTGGGCAAGCCTTGTCCAGTGACGGCGTTTTCAGCCAACACCTTTTTACCATCATTAACTGCCTTGAAAAACTCTTTTGGCTTTGCCACCCCACCAACGCCCACAGTGCCGCGTACCGCAATGGCCTTGAGGTTTTTGGAACCCATCACAGTACCAACGCCAGAGCGCCCAGCAGCACGGTGCAGGTCATTCACAACCGCGGCATACAAGACACCATTCTCACCAGCGCGTCCTATGGATGAGACGCGAATCTGTGGGTCCTGGTGCCTGGTTTTGATCAGTTCTTCGGTGTCCCATACCGATTTGCCCCAGATGAAATCTTCGGCATCCAGCAGTTGCACATTGTCATTCTGGATGAACAGGTAAACCGGTTTGGGTGACTTCCCCTCCAGGATAATCATGTCCCACCCGGCGAAACGGAGTTCTGCCCCAAAATAGCCCCCTGAATTGGAGCAAGCAATTGCACCCGTCAGAGGTCCTTTGGTAACCACGGAGTAGCGTCCTCCGGTAGATGCCATGGTGCCGGTCAGCGGGCCGGTAGTGAAAATCAACTTGTTGTCAGGGGAAAGCGGGTCGATCTTGGGATCGACTTCTTCGCAGAAATATTTGGTAGCGAGCCCGCGTTGGCCCAAGTATTGGTCTGCCCATTCCATATTCATGGGCTCAGTGACGCATGTGCCTTTGGTCAGATTTACGCGCAGGATTTTACGATGCCATGCCATGGTGTTCTCTCCTCAAGCTCTTTGTTGCGTATCGGTTTTTTCGGCCCAGGCGCGCATTTTGTCCAGACCGGTCCAATTGGCATCAACATAAGTGATGGCGCCAGTTGGGCAAGCGGTTGCACATGCAGGGTCGCCACCGCAGAGGTCGCACTTCATGACTTTGCCGGTGTCCACGTTGTAGTTTACGGTGCCGAATGGGCAGGCAATGGTGCAGACCTTGCAGCCTACACAGACATCATCAAACACCATCTTTGCACCCGTACCGCTATCCAGACGTATGGCATCCACAGGGCAGGCCTGCAAACACCAGGCTTCGGCACACTGAGTACAGGTGTAGGGAACCTTGCGCCCTTCGTGGTGAAAGTCAAAAACCTTGATACGAGACTTGGAGGTATTGAACACGCCTTCGTGTTCATAGGAACAGGCCATTTCACATTGCAAACAGCCGGTACATTTCTCCGGATTGATGCTTAAAGATTTCAGCATTTGGTGGCTCCTGTTATTGGTCGCACTTGCTTTATTGGACTTTGTAATACTCCTCTTCCGCAGGCAAGGTTAGAGCACTCCATTTTTGCCGTCAATCAACTTTTGTACGTGCAGTAATGAATTGATTTAATGATGGATATTAACGCTTATCGAGATATTTTTATAAATATAACGGTTATTTATACCAAATGATTGTTTTATTCGTCGAATTTTAAGGGATTTAGGTTGACCAATTGCCAAAAAACACGTGGAGTCGCCGTTTCCTGCAAGTTGGCTCTATGCGGGTTTGCTAACTATCTGGCTAGCTGATACAGCCGAAAACTTTCGCGCCTGTCGCTGGGACGCTTGCCCTGCCAGATCAGTTTCCATTCCGGGCCAGGGTATATTTTGTCCTGTCCCCGCGCATCCTCAATGAGGTAAAGATCACACTCCACACGTTGTGCGGTTTCAAAACGGTAGATCTGTATGTCTAGGTAATAATCCACAGCAGCACGCTGAAAGTCCCCCACGCCTTTACCCGAAATACAGGCAAATTCAGCGGGAAGCGATTTTTTCATGGCCACAAGAGTGCTTTCGTAACTCTTAGCCGCATCCAGCCAAGGCAGCCACAGTGTCATCAGCAGGCCCCAGCACAGGGTCATTCCCATTGCCCAGTCGGTTACGGCAGCACGATTGGTACGTTTGCTTTTGAACACCACGAGTGCCCAGATAACTGTCAGCAATAATGCTGGCAGGAACAACCACCAGAGGAACTCGGGCGCATAACTGACGGATAACTTTTGCGAACGCTCTGCCAGCTTGGCCGGGAAACCGGTCATCATGGCGACCCAGCCCAACCAGATAAATACCGCCAGTGCACCAAACAGCATGACACCAAACCAGCCAAAGACCGCGGCGGCTCCACGCTTGAGCGTGTCTATGGCGGGGGTCGCCAGCAAGGCAAGCGGGATCAACAATGGCAACAGGCTGATGTCGCGGTTGGCTGCACCAAAGCCCAGCATGGTAAACACTATCAGCAAGAAAAATAACGATAGTTGTACTGATGGGTGAGATGGTTTGTTGCGCATCAGCGTCCACACAGCCAGGGGTAACGCCGGCCAGCAGTACCAGAGCATGGTTTTTGTCAGGTAAAAAAATGAGCGGGATATGGCATTGGATTGCGCCAGCCAATTTTCCAGTAATTGTGGATACTGCTGATGAAAGGCCATGAGCCATGGCGCCATCCAGGCGAACGCCACTATAAACGCCAGTATCAAGGTTTGAATATATGAAAGGCGGCGCCAGTGCTCGAACAACAGTGGTAACAGCAACGCCACCACCACAATCACCTCGGCCACCAAAGGGCCCTTGGCCATAAAGCCAGCACCGATGCCACATCCCAGCAGCAAGCCAGCCCGCGCCGCTCGGCGGGGGGCAAGTGCCAAGGCATAAAAAGCCATGGCGTAAGCAGTCAGCCCGGCAACGTCAGGGTTCAATGTGTGGGCGGAAAACACCAAACCAATGGAACCAATAAATAGCAGGCAGGCCTGTCGGCCAGAACCCATTCCCCACAACTCGCGGCCTGACATGCCGACAAACAGCAGGGTCAGCGATACCCAGAGGATATTCACCAGACGGGCCGCGTCATGCAACGGCAGGATGAAAGAGAAAAGCTTGGCACTGAATGCCGCAGACAGGTAATACAGCGGCGGGTTTTTCAGCCAAAGTTCACCCGCCATAACCGGGAAAAACCAGTCGCCGGAATGCAGCATGTGCTTGACGATGCTGACCACCTGCATTTCCTCGGTTTTCCAGGGGGCGTGCCCGATCAGGCCAAAGCACACCCACAGCGCGCATAGCAAGATAAGCAGGCGGGTTTTGGCACGTTCGCCAACAACAGGTTTAGGGTTGGCAAAAACAGATTGCCAGTCGTGGTCTAGGGCAGACATGAGGAGGACATTCTAACAAACAAAAAAGGCAGCTAGCGCTGCCTTTTTTCTGTGCCTTGAAAGGCGTATTACATCCCGTATTTCTGACGGAACTTCTCAACGCGGCCGGCAGTGTCAACAATCTTCTGCTTGCCGGTGTAAAACGGGTGGCATTGCGAACAAACTTCAATTTGCAGGTCACGACCAGCGGTGGAGCGGGTCTTGAACTTGTTGCCGCAACTGCAAACAACGTTGATTTCTTCGTAATTCGGATGAGTATCGGGTTTCATGATAGTCCTTAGTCCTGCTTCGCCATAAGCGTAAAAAATTGAACCGCGGATTATCCGGGAAACGCCTGGTAAATGCAATTGTTAATTTAGCGCAATGCACCCTAGGATGCGCCGGGATTGACCGCCTGCTCGGAAAGAACAGGCGCATCCTTGGCAACCAGCTTGTATTTGCTGGATTCTACCCCGCCCGCACTCAAGTAAACCTGCACAGTGGCAGAACCACCAGCCGGGATTCCGGAAGCAAGCTCAGAAGAACCCGACAGATATTCTTCTGGCGTCAACCGACGCAATGCGACCGGAGTGTCAATCTGGTCGGTCAGCGTCAGCTCCAGCAATGGATAGGCTTGCGGAAACCGGGCATGGTTTGACAAAGTACTTTTCAGAATCAGCACATCCTTAAAATCCGGATGGCTTATCAAGCGGTAATCCTCAATAGCAATCAGTGCTGACTGGTGAGGTAGCGGAGCGGTGCACGCCAGCGGCTTGCAAAGACTGGCCAACAGGGCATAGGACGAAGGCAGGTAAGTAATCACCTGTTGCCGGTAAAACAGTGCAATTTGCACTAGCGCCAGCGCCAGAAGCAAGGATACTGCCGTGAGTTGCTTCAAGAATTGGGGCAGCCGCGACGGCTTGCGCACAAACAGGGTTTCCGGCAGGGGTTCGGACGAGATGATAGGTTCGGGTAGCGTTTCGGCATGAATGGCATTTTCAACTACCGCTTCAGCTTGTACGGGCTCATCATGCGCAACTGGTGCAGGCTCCTCAGCGGAAACCAGCATTTCCTCATTTTGTTGGGGTAACGGCTCCACAGGCGCATCATCCAGCTGTGAAACATAATTCAGTGCGTTGAATACGTGGCGACATACGCTGCAACGACCTTCGCCGCCGTGGGCAGAAACATCCACCGGATTGAAGCGGAAGCGTGTACCACAGGCGGGGCAGGTAGTGACCAGACTCATCGTTTAACCCCGCTGAGTAACGCCCACTGCTCCCGATAGTCCGGGGTAGCCATGTCAAACCACTCAGCATAGACCGCCATGACGGATTCCGCCTGCTCAGCCAGAATGCCGGACAGGGCAATTCTGCCACCGGATTTGCAGATGGAGGCTAGGGCAGGCGCCAGAATGCGGAGAGGGATAGACAGGATGTTGGCGACCACGATGTCCGCCTGGAAATCTGGCATGGCATCCGGCAGGTAAAACAGGGCTTCTACCTGATTTTGACCGGCGTTGTGACGGCTTGAGATAATCGCCTGTTCATCTATGTCCACGCCCAGTGTGCTGCCTGACCCCAGTTTTTTCGCGGCAATGGCAAGTATGCCGGAACCACAACCGTAGTCGCATACGGATTCCCCGCCGCGGATGTTGCGCGTCAGCCAGGACAGGCACAAATGGGTGGTGGGGTGGCTTCCAGTGCCAAAAGCCAAACCGGGATCCAGCACGATGTTAATGGCTTCAGGATCCGGACTGGTATGCCAGGAGGGAACGATCCACATGTTGTCGCCCACCGGGATAGGCTCGAACTGGGATTGGGTGGCTCGCACCCAATCCTGCTCCGGGATTGCTTCGACATTAAAAATGGGAAAAGGCTGCCCCAGAACCTGCTCGACTTGCGTGAGGATGGCATCCACATCAGCGCTTTCATCAAACAGCGCGCTAACGATATTGCGTTGCCAGACACCGGGAGTTGGGCTGCCCGGTTCACCAAAAATAGGGGTTTCGTCCGGCGTTTCGGCGTCCGCATCCTCAATGCCTGTGGACAAAGCCCCAAGCACCATCAAGGCATCGCTGAGCGCCTCGGCGTTTTGGCTGTCAGCCTCTATCCTGAGCGACTGCCAACCCATGGTTATTTCTGGTTGATGCCGAGTTTGTGTTCCAGATAATGGATGCTGGTACCACCCTGGCGGAATTCACCGTCGCTCATTAGGTCAAGATGCAAGGGAATGTTGGTCTTGATCCCTTCCACCACCATTTCGGAAAGCGCAATGCGCATACGGTTCATCGCCTGGTCACGCGTGTCGCCATAGGCCAGAAGTTTGCCTATCATGGAATCGTAATGTGGCGGCACCATGTAGCCGTGATAAGCATGGGTATCCACGCGGATGCCGGGGCCGCCCGGGATATGGAAGCCGGTCAGGCGACCCGGAGACGGCACAAAGGTATTCGGGTCTTCGGCGTTGATACGGCATTCCACGGCATGACCACGCATCTTGATGTCCTTTTGCGTGAACGGCAGCTTTTCACCGGCGGCGACCAGAATCTGCATCTGTACGATGTCTATACCCGTGGTGAGTTCGGTAACCGGGTGCTCCACCTGTACGCGGGTGTTCATCTCAATAAAATAGAACTCGCCATTTTCGTACAGAAACTCAAATGTGCCCGCGCCACGGTAGCCGATTTCACGACAGGCCAACGCACAACGCTCACCAATAGCGGCAATCAGCTTGCGATCAACCCCAGGAGCCGGCGCTTCTTCAATGATTTTCTGGTGACGGCGCTGCATGGAGCAGTCGCGCTCGCCCAGGTAAACCGCATTGCCATGTTGGTCAGCCAGCACTTGAATTTCGATATGGCGTGGCTGGGTAAGAAACTTTTCCATGTACACCATGGGATTGCCAAAAGCCGCCTGGGCTTCGGCTTTTGTCATTTCCACCGAGGAGAGCAGTGCGGCTTCGGTATGTACCACACGCATGCCGCGGCCGCCGCCGCCGCCAGCGGCCTTGATGATGACAGGGAAGCCGACTTCACGCCCCATGCGCAAAATTTCATCCGGGTCATCCGGCAAAGCGCCATCGGAGCCGGGTACGCAGGGTACGCCGGATTTCTTCATGGCGTCCTTGGCGCTCACCTTGTCACCCATCAGGCGTATGGTTTCCGCACGTGGGCCGATAAACACAAAGCCGCTTTGCTCTACACGCTCGGCAAAATCGGCGTTTTCCGAGAGGAAACCATAACCCGGGTGAATCGCTTCGGCATCGGTCACCTCGGCAGCACTGATCACAGCAGGAATATTCAGGTAGGACTGGGCGGAGGGCGCTGGGCCAATGCATACCGACTCATCCGCCAGTTTGACGTATTTTGCCTCCCGGTCCGCCTCGGAATGCACGCACACCGTCTTGATGCCGAGTTCTCGGCAGGCGCGTTGCACCCGGAGGGCGATTTCGCCTCGATTGGCAATCAGAATTTTCTCAAACATGGGGAACCCCGTTAGCCGATGATAAAGAGCGGTTCGCCGTATTCAACCGGATGGCCGTTTTCAACCAGGATGGCTTTCACCACGCCGGCCTTGTCAGACTCGATTTCATTCAGCAACTTCATGGCTTCAATGATGCATAAGGTATCGCCGACATTAACGGTACTGCCAACCTCCACAAAAGCTTTGGCATCCGGCGAGGGAGAACGGTAAAAGGTGCCTACCATAGGCGATTTCACGGCATGGCCGTCCATTGCGGGGGCTGCGCCTTCAGCAGCAGCCGGCGCGGTTGCGGCAGCGCCCGAGGCTGCGGCTGGGGCGGCCATCATCTGCGGCGCGTAAGATGGCATGTACTGTACGGCCTGGCCTTGCGGCTGACGGCTGATGCGAACTTTTTCTTCCCCCTCTGTGAGCTCGAGTTCGGAGATGCCGGACTCTTCCACCAGATCAATCAGTTTTTTCAGTTTTCTCAGATCCATTTTTGATCCTTACATTACAAAACAGAGTTAAATTATTTGCGGACATGCCTGATGGCATAGTCCAGTGCGTATTCGTAGCCCGCCGCGCCCAGACCGCTGATAACGCCAACCGCGAGGTCGGAGAAATAGGAGTGATGGCGGAATGCCTCGCGTGCATGCACATTGGAAAGATGCACCTCAACAAACGGCGTTTTGACCGCTGCCAACGCGTCACGCAAGGCAACGGAGGTATGGGTGAAAGCAGCGGGGTTGATAATGATGAAATCGGCAGGGTTCTGGAACAGATTGTGAATTTTGGCAACCAGTTCGGCTTCGGCATTGCTCTGGAATGTTTCCAGGACAAGACCAGAATCGGCGGCTTTGGCAGACAGCCGGGCATTGATGCTTTCCAGCGTGTCCGCCCCATAATGCTCTGGCTCCCTGACACCCAGCAGATTCAGGTTGGGGCCGTTTAATACCAGTATGCGTTTGGTTCCGGCTTTGGTCGTCATTCGAGGATTTTTGAGCCCAGATTTCGGAATTCGATAGCTGCAAGTTTGCCGCAAATGTGGGGACAATGTCCAGCAAAATTACTGGATTTCGCAGAAATTACTATATTTCAGCACATTATCGAACGTTGTTCGATAACTCGTTGCAATTACTGTGTTTCCTGATTTTTATCTAGGGTTGTTCCTGATTTTTTGCGTCAAATGACTGAAGATTCAGTGCTGATATCAGCATTCAACAGCTTCTTCACAATTGCCATCCTGGGCGGCAAAGGTTTTATTGAGTGAAACCAGGAATTGTTCGGCATCCTGATAGCCAACGATACGCGCCGCAGTGATTTCCTGACCGTTACGATCAAAGAAGATCATTCCCGGCGGCCCGTACAAGCCAAAGCGGGACAGCAGCGCACGGTCATCTTCATTATTATTGGTGACATCCACCTGCAATAGCAGCATATTACCCAGCGCCTTTTGCACACGCGGGTCGCTGAACGTTGTGTGTTCGTATTCCTTGCACGACACACACCAGTCGGCATAAAAATCCAGCATGATAGGTTTGCCTGCCGCACTTTTCAGTTCGTTTTCCAGCGCCTGCAAGTCGACGATACGCTTGAATGGCAGGCTGGTGGTTTCGGCCTTGTTCCCGGCGACCAGGCCCGCCAGCGGCTGCAAGGGATTGCGGCTGCCCGCCAAAGCACCCGCCAGCATCGCAACACCGCTGACCAGGGCGATGATACCGATGGCCTTGCCCAGTTTCTTGGCATGCCCGGCATTTGGTGGCAGGCCATCCAGGGCGGAGAGAAAAATGGCAACACCTATCAGCAGAGCGGCCCACAATCCCATCTGCAGAGCCACCGGAATAACAGGGCTGACCAGCCAGATCGCCATGGCCAGCATGACAATGCCGAAAAAGTTGCGAACAGCAGTCATCCACGCTCCGGCGCGTGGGAGTATCGCACCTGCCGAAAGCCCAATCGCCAGCAAGGGGACACCCATGCCCAAAGCCATGCAGAACAGGGCCACCCCCCCCACCAACACATCATGCGTCTTGCCGATATAGAGCAAAGCGCCCGCCAAGGGAGCGGCCACACATGGGCTGACCAACAGCGAAGCTAAAGCACCCATGCCGAACACCCCGGCAAATCGCCCTCCCCTGATACGGTTGCTGGCATTGGCCACCCGGGTTTCCAGCGCACTGGGCAAGCGCAGTTCATAGAGATCAAACATGGATAATGCCAGCACAACAAAAACAACCGAACCCAAGCCGAGTGCCCAGGGATTTTGCAGCGCGTTGCTAATGAGTTGTCCGGAATAAGCCGCGGCAATACCAGCCAGTGCATAAGTGATAGCCATACCCAAGGTATAAGCCAACGACAGGTTGAAAGCATGCAGACGAGTGGGATGTTCCCCCTGTCCCACAATGATGCCGGACAGGATAGGAATCATGGGAAACACACATGGGGTGAACGCCAGTAACAAGCCAAAGCCGAAGAAGGCCAGCGCCACCAGCCATAATTTTCCGCTCCCCAGCACCTGGCTGACACGGTCGATTTCCGTCGGCGTTTGTGTCGCTCCAGACTCAGGCAGGGCGACCTGCAAGGTTTTCTTGATAGGTGAATAACATAATCCCTGTTCGCTGCAGCCCTGATAGGAGGCGTTCAAGGTGAGCGTGTTGGATGGGGCAGCGCCCTGGCCCAACCGGATCACGACCTGGAAAGGCTGATGATAAACCTCGCTCTCACCAAAATTGGGATCCTGCTTGATTTCCCCTTTGGGAAACTCAGTCTCAAGCGCGGGGAATTGGGGCGAACTGAAGGTGATGCGCTGGCGGTACAGGTAATAGCCCGGCGCCACTTTGAAATCGGCAATCAGCACCCGATTATCCTGGGCGATAACCTCCAGTTTGAAAGCTTGATCCGGCTCCAGGTATTCCTGCGTTACGGCAGTTTTTTCCAATGCATCTGCAATAGGATTGGCCGCCTGGCCGCTCCAGGAAATGACCAGCAGACATAAACAAAAAAGAAGTCGGGATAGAGTCATGGTTTTGTTCTGGTTTCAGCAGCTACCCATTGCAAGTATTCGGGCAAGCCGCCCGCCAATGGGACACAGAGTATCTCGGGAAGTTCGTAGGGATGCAGATCCCGTATCATTTTCTGCACTTCTTCATAGCGGTTTTCTGTGGTTTTTATCAGCACCGGGATTTCTTCCGCGCTTTCTGTTTTTCCCTGCCAATGGTAGATTGAAAGGCACGGGGCAAGTATGTTGATGCATGCCGCCAGTTTTGCGGCTACCAGTTGCTCCGCCAATTTCACCGCCGCTTCCCGGCTGGGGAAGTTGGTCAAGACCAGAACCACGTTCATGAAAGTTGCCCGATGCGTTTGTTATTTGTCCTGCTGATTTTACTCGGATTCCCGTTGCTCGAACTATCCATCCTGATCCGCCTCGCTGGTGAATATGGCTGGTGGCTCGGCGCCTACCTGCTGGCCATGGCGTTGGCTGGCTGGCTGCTGATTCAGGAAGAACGGCTGGCGGTGTTCGGCCGCATGTTTAATATCGTGGATAAAGGCCACTCGCCCTTGCTCGCCCTGTTCACCAGCGCCAGACGGGTGTTGGCCGGAGTGCTGCTGATCATCCCCGGCGTCGTGAGTGATGCCATCGCCCTGATACTGCTGCTGATCCCCATTCCCGCCCCCAAGCCCCGACGGGAAGAGGATGATGCCATTGAGGGAGAGTGGCATCGCGAGGACGAATAAATGTCGGGTGGGTGGTGTGATAAACTGCCCCACTTTGTCATTTGCATACAGCACCATGCCTTTTAATATCACCGTCCAGCCCAGTGGACACCAGTTCACCGCCAACTCTCAGGAAACCTTACTCGAGGCCGCCCTCAATGCCGGGGTCAACCTGCCCTATGGCTGTCGCAATGGGGCGTGTGGGGCGTGCAAGGGACAAGTGCTGGAAGGCACGGTGGAATATAGCGGCACCCAGCCTGCCGCACTGAATGTAGTAGAAATCGCCAAGGGCAAGGCGCTGTTTTGCTGCGCTTACGCCAGCAGCGACCTGGTGATTGAATGCAAGGAAGTCACTTCCAAGGCAGGTATACAGCCGCGCATATTGCCTTGCCGGGTCGAGAAAAAGACCCAGCTGGCACATGACGTGATGGCGCTGTATTTGCGGTTGCCCACCAATGAGCGCCTGCAATTCCTGGCGGGACAATATGTTGAATTCCTGCTCAAGGATGGCGGCCGCCGCGCCTTCTCGCTGGCCAACGCCCCGCACGATGACAACCTGCTGGAAATTCACGCACGCCTGATTCCCGGCGGCAAGTTCACCGAATATGTGTTCAAGGAAATGCCAGAAAAAGCCATCCTGCGCATTGAAGGCCCGCTGGGCAGCTTCTACCTGCGCGAAGAAAGCACCCGCCCCATCATTTTCGTCGCGGGGGGTACCGGCTTTGCCCCGGTCAAAGGCATTATCGAGCATGCACTGCACATCGGTATCAAGCGTGAAATGCATCTGTACTGGGGCGCATTGTCACGTCGCGATCTCTACATGCCAGAATTGCCGGAGCAATGGGCACAGAAACACGCCAATATCAAATTCATCCCGGTGTTATCCGAGCCGCTACCAAAGGATGCCTGGCAAGGACGCATTGGCCTTGTGCACCAGGCTGTGATGCAGGACTTTCCAGATCTCACGCAGCATGAGGTTTACTGCTGCGGCGCACCCGGTATGGTGGAAGCCGCACACCGCGACTTTGTTGCGCATGGACTGCCCGAGGAAGAGTTTTTCTCCGATGCGTTTACCTTCGCGCCGAAAACCAAAACCTGATCAGGAAGCAAGTTTCTCCAGCCGCGCCAATTCCGGGTGGTGCGGTTCCAGATGCTTCAGGAATGCAATTTTCTCCGCTGCATCCTTCACCCTGCCCTGATCCAGCAGGAACTCCGCATGAGATAGCAAGCGGGCAACGCTACCTTCCGGTGCCAGCCGCTCACATTCCGCCAGGTAGTAATCGCGCTGACCATAGTTTTTTTGCTTGTGCGCGCAACGCGCCGCTAACAGGGTGGCCACTTTGGGATCGCAACCCAGTTGCAGTGCCTTGTCAGCCGCACCGGCCGCCCTGGCATAATGCCCCTCAGCCTGTGCTGCCAGGCACTCCATCAGTGCAGCATGCGCTTCTTTCTCACGGCGCTTTTGTTTGAATTCCCGCACATTCTCCGGCAGGCGCAGGGTGAAAAATATGAGCCGCATCAGCGCATATACCGTGATGAATCCCAGCACAATCAACAGCAGGAAGAGACTGGTAGAAAGCTCGATACGGTAAGGCGGCTGCACCAGCAACACGTAGCCGTTGCCCGCACTGATGCTGAGGGGTATCAGCGTGGCGGCCAGCACAACCAACAACAGCCAGAGCAGGATTTTCATTTTTGCAACATCAGTTTGTAGCGGGTGGCGGCGGCAAGGCTTCCGCTGATGTCCGGCAACTGGATATTGATGGCGTTACCGGCCAGCTCGCGCAAAGTGCTCATGGTATTGCCCACCACCGGGTTGGCAATATCAAAATGGCGCTTGAGCCAGTCCTCGGCGGCACGCAGATCGGCGCGATAGGTCGCCTCATCGTGCTGCAACAGGGCAATGCGTGCCGTCAGCAGACGGATTTTGAGGTTTTCCCGCAGGAAAAACGCCTGCTCGGGAGTCAGCAGCGGCGGTTCAGGTCTGTCTATGCGCTCAATGCGGATCAATTGACGGATGTCCCGCCAGATTTCCCCGGCCAGGCCATTCCAGCCTTCTGCCTTCTGACTGGCTGGCATGGTCGGGTGGGGGTGATGTTCACTAATCAGCGGCAGGGTTGCGACATCATTGGCGATGGTTTCCAGTTTCAGGCTAATGCCATTCGTATCCACAGCCGGCGAGGCTTGCAGCCGTTCAATATCCTTGCCCAACTGGGCGCGCAGCTGCACCGCTTGCGGCTTGTCCATCTGTTGCAGGCGCTGGTCGGCGCTTTGCAAAGCGAGTAGTGCGGTTTTGACATTGCCTGCAAGTTGCAGTTGCTGGTTTGCGATAATCAGCAACTGCTCCACCTCGGCAATCGCCCGTTCATCGCGATTATTGGCAAATTCCTGGTAGATGGTTTGCAGGGCCTCCTGCTGGCTCTGGAATTCGGCTTGCTTCTGCTGCAGAACGGCAATCTGTACAACAGCCTGGGTAGCGGCGGTTTCAGCCTGTTTTGCCAGCAATGCAGTTTCACGGTTGCGGTTGTCGAACTCGCTGATTTTCTGGCTGAGGGCGGTTTCAATCCGGGTCAGCTTGCGTTTGGTATCCAGCCATTGCCAACTCACCAGCAGCAGCGCGAGCAAAGCCAGCACCAGGGTGGGCGACAGTTTTTGCCACCATGCGATTTGTTGCGGCGTGTCGGTTGATTCGTCGTTCAAGGTTTCCACCACTGCATCAGCGCTGCCAGCATGCCGGCATCTCCCGGCTGGTCTGTCGTTATGGCCCGCCATCCCTGCGCGGCCGCATATTCTGCAATGCGTACATGGTTCACAAACAAGGGGGTTTGTTTCAACCAATCCGCACTGCCGTCACGCACCTGCTGTGCCATATCCAGCAGATTGCGCAGGGCTTCGCTGCTGGTCACAACAATGGCATGGATTTGCCCATTTTGCCACAAGCGGGTGGGTTCGCTTAAATCCGCACTGGGGTTGATACGGCGGTAACACTCGGCAAAATCCACCGTGGCGCCTCGCTCGCGCAGCTTTTCCGCCAACAGTTCCCGCCCGCCTTCTCCGCGAAAAATCAGGCAGCGCTGCCCCTGCATATCCTGCAATTGCGGGCATGCCAGCAGGTGTTCGCTGTCGTAGCGGTCTTGCGGGGTCAGGACTTGTGCAACACCAAGCGAACGTAATTCCTGGGCGGTCGCTGGGCCGATAGCGGCACATTTCAAGGTTGCCGGGAAAGTCTGTCCAAGCGCCTCCAGCCGCTTCATGCCAAATTGCACAGCGTTGCTGCTGATGAAAAATGCCCAGTCATAACAAGCCAGATCAGCCACTTTTGCATCAAAGGCTGAGGTGTCTTGCAGTGCAGTGATTTCCAACAATGGAAACAGGATGGGTGTGCCGCCCTGCGCTTCTACCATCGTAGCCAGCGTTTCAGCTTGTTGCTGCGGGCGGGTGATGAGGATGCCGCAGCCGGCGAGACTATTTTGCTTCAAAGCGATACATGGCCAGGCTGCCCAGCAGGTTGGGCAACCATGTCACAGTGCCTTCGTTGTTCATGACCAGCCGCTCCATCACGCGTATGTCGTGGTCAGCGCAAAAGTTATCAAAATCATGGATGGTGCACATGTGCACGTTGGGTGTGTTGTACCACTGGTAGGGCAGGCTCTTGGACAGCGGCATGTTGCCAAACATAATGTCCAGGCGGTGCTTCCAGTAGCCGAAGTTAGGGAAAGTCACAATCACTTCCTTGCCCACCCGCAGCATTTCCAGCACGATGCGCTCAGTCTGGTAAACCGCCTGCAGGGTCTGGGAAAGAATCACCACATCAAAGGAGTTTTCCTCGAAGCCCGCCAGTCCTTCTTCGAGGTTCATCTGGATCACGTTGATGCCGTTTTGGATACAGGCCAGCACGTTCGCATCATCTTTTTCCACGCCGTAACCACGTACATCAAGGGTGTCACGCAGATAGCCAAGCAGGCTGCCGTCGCCGCAACCGAGATCAAGCACCTTGGCTTTGGGCGCTATCCAGCGCGCAATGGCAGCAAAGTCGCGGCGTTCGTGCGCGGCTTCGGCGAAGTGAGCGTGGGCCTGGGCGGGGATATGTATCATTCCACGTTCTCCATATAAGCCCGCACAATATCGTGGTAATGCTTGTCCGGCATCAGGAAGGCATCATGTCCGTGCGCCGCGGTCAGCTCGGCATAAGCCACGGATAATTCATTATCCAGTAGCGCCTTGACGATTTCGCGCGAGCGCCCCGGTGAAAAACGCCAGTCGCTGGTGAACGAGATGACCAGGAAGTCCGCCTTGGCGGCTTTTAGCGCGGCGCTCAAGTCACCGTTGCAAACCGCAGCCGGGTCAAAATAATCCAGTGCGCGGGTCATGCGCAGATAGGTATTGGCGTCGAATTCACCAGCGAACTTGTCACCCTGGTAGCGCAAGTAGGATTCCATCTCGAATTCAACATCAAAGCTGTACTTGAACTCGCCATCCTTGAGCTTGCGCCCGAACTTGGCGCCCATGGCGTCGTCCGACAGGTAGGTGATGTGCCCCAGCATGCGCGCGATACGCAGCCCGCGGCGTGGCACAACGCCATGCTGGTAAAAGTTGCCCCCATGGAATTCCGGATCGGTGATGATGGCCTGCCGTGCGACTTCGTTAAACGCTACGTTCTGTGCGGTCAGGTTAGGCGCAGAAGCAATCACCAGCGCGTTCCTGACACGATCTGGATAACTCAGCGTCCATTGCAGTGCCTGCATGCCGCCGAGACTGCCACCAATAACGGCTGCAAAGCTGTTAATGCCCAGATGATCGGCCAGTCTAGCCTGTGTCGCGACCCAGTCATCCACCGTCACCACGGGAAAATCTGCGCCCCATGGCTGCCCGGTGGCTGGATTAATACTGGCCGGGCCGGTAGAGCCGTGGCAACCGCCCAGGTTGTTGACGCCAATAACAAAAAAACGGTTGGTATCCAGCGGCTTGCCGGGGCCTATCATGTTGTCCCACCAGCCCGGGTGCTTGTCTTCCTCGCTATATTTACCCGCCACGTGGTGGGTGCCGGAAAGCGCGTGGCAAACCAGGATGGCGTTGCTCTTCTCGGCGTTAAGCTGGCCGTAGGTTTCAAATACCAGGTCGAACGCGGGCAACACGTCACCCGACTGCAAAGTCAGGGGTTCGCTGAAATGGGCGGTTTGCGGGGCAACAATGCCGACAGAGGTTAAATCCTGCATGGCGCGATTATACTAGCACTATGAATACTCCGCCCAATATCGCCGCCTACCAGGGCATCCTGCCGCAGCTCGGGCAGGGTGTTTACGTCCATCCCAGCGCTTGCGTGATAGGCGAAGTGGTATTGGGCGACGACGTTTCAGTGTGGCCGGGCGTTGTGATCCGGGGTGACGTCAACAGCATTTCCATAGGCAATGGCAGCAACGTGCAGGATCTATCCGTGTTACACGTCAGCCATCGCTCTGCCGATGACCCGCAAGGTGCGCCACTGGTGGTGGGCAAACACGTCACCATTGGGCACAGGGTCATTCTGCATGGCTGCACCATCGGCGACGAATGCCTGATTGGCATGGGCGCCATTGTGATGGACAAGGTGGTCATCCAGCCACATGTGCTGGTGGGCGCAGGCAGCCTGGTGCCCGAAGGGTGTGTGCTGGAAAGCGGCTCTCTTTATCTCGGTAGCCCGGCACGCCGGGTGCGCGCCCTGACGGAGACCGAAATTGCGCGTTTCGCCTATTCCGCCAATGGCTACATTTCACTTAAAAACAATTACTTGGGGAAATGAGGCGCCTGATCGGGTATAATCACCCCTGATGTAACCCGTTATCAAGAAGGAATTCCCCATGCGCCTCGAAATCCACCTGCACGCCTATCTGGAAATGTGCGAGGGCGTCACGCGCAAACAAGTCGAAAAGGCGCTCCAGCCATTGTTTGAATACCTGGATGTAGAAGGCCTGAAAGAAGTGCAAAGCCTGGAGCAGGATCAACCCGGCATGGTGTATCACCAGCATGAATTTGCACTGGAAATCTGCTGCACGCTG
>WBZT01001086.1_pt1 | contig 20553 bp, 20 predicted proteins | sample 5204241 | NCBI WGS metagenome assembly WBZT01 (sample SAMN12344358, study PRJNA552823) | activated sludge metagenome | biome: Activated sludge suspended growth; feature: Nitrification reactor; material: Wastewater; isolation source: activated sludge from nitrification reactor of wastewater...
GACCTTCAGCCGGTGTAGTGCGCGCTGCGTCAACGCGATCGTCTCCTCTGGCATCGTCCCCTCCGGTGATCAAAAGGGGACATTTCTAAACTGCACAAAGGGGACATTACTACTTTGGGCTAACAGGCACCTAAACTAAACTGGCATTTTTGCCGCTGGTCGTGGATATTATTCCGATAGCATAACGATCTCAGGTCCGACCGGATTCTCCAGGTTGCGTTACCAGGATTCAGTCCTGTAAATCGCCATCCGCCGCCTAGGCCCGGCGGCAGACGGGGAGGGATTCTGGTCGTCAATGCCTTGCCATCGTATTATTTTCCCCATTTTGGCGCCACCCGGGCGCCCCTATGAAACTCCTAAGATTCAGGTGCCCGATGAGGCCGTCAAGCAACCTTCTGTTCCCCATCCTGATCGCCCTGTTGGCCGTGGCGGCCTGGGCCCTGCTCAACCAGCCGGCGCAGGAACCAACCTGGCCAGCCAAGCTGCAGGGATTTTCCTTCTCGCCCATGCGTGCGGACAGCAATCCCTCCAAGGACATCTACCCCAAGGTCGAGGATATCGACAAGGACCTGGCTTTGCTCAAGGACACGGTGCATGCGGTGCGTACCTACACCGTGAAGGATACCCTGGCCGAGGTGCCGCGCCTGGCCCTTAAGCACCGGCTAAATGTCACCCTGGGTGCCTGGATCGGCACGGATAAGGAAGAGAATGAGAAGGAACTCGACCGCTTGAGCGAGGTGCTGGCCCAGGGGAATCGCAACGTGGTGCGTGTCATAGTCGGCAACGAGGCGCTGTTGCGTGGCGATGTCACCGTACCGGAGCTCTCGAAGTATCTCGACCGCGTCCGTCGTGGGACCGCCCTGCCGGTGAGCACGGCCGAGCCCCCCTACATCTGGATCCGGCACCCTGAATTGGCCGATCACGTCGATTTCATCACTATCCACCTCCTCCCTTACTGGGAGGAGGTGCCGATCGAGGAGGCGGTCGATCACGTCTTCGCCCGGCTGGAGGACGTTAAAAAGCAGTTCCCGGGCAAGCCGGTGATCATCGGCGAGGTTGGCTGGCCTAGCAATGGCCGCACCAGCGGCGGGGCCGAGGCCACGCCGGCCAATCAGATCCGTTTTCTGCGCCGCTTCCTGGCGCGCGCCGAGCAGTTAGGCGTGACCTACTATGTCATGGAGGCCTTCGATCAGACCTGGAAGATCGATATTGAAGGCGCAACGGGTGCCTATTGGGGAGTATATGACGCCAATCGCGAACCCAAGTTCGCATTTACTCAGCCGGTGGTGCGGATTCCCCACTGGCGCGAGCTAGCGGGTCTGTCGGTGGTCATGGCCGTCCTGTTGTTGGTCTTCCTCTATAGGGACAGCTCGAGCCTGTCCCACCAGGGCAAGGGCTTCCTGGCCCTGATCGTCTATGGCTTGTCAACGGCCGTGGTCTGGATCGTTTATGACTACACCCGTCAGTACATGACGATCGGTACCGCTATTACGGGCTTCCTGCTCCTGGTGGGCGGTTTGGGGGTCATTCTCTTCATCATGGCCGAGGCCCACGAATGGGCGGAGTCGATTTGGTTGCGCAAGTGGCGCCGGCCTTTTCCCAAGTATCGGGCGGGAAATGGCAATTTGCCCCTGGTCTCTATCCATGTTCCGGCCTACAACGAACCCCCTGAATTGCTGAAAGAGACCCTCGACGCCTTGGCGGTCCTCGACTATCCCAACTTCGAGGTGCTGGTGATCGACAACAACACCAAGGACCCGGAGGTCTGGGAGCCCGTGGAGGCCTATTGCGCCCAGTTGGGGCCGCGCTTCCGCTTCTTCCACGTCGATCCCCTGTCCGGCTTCAAGGCCGGGGCCCTCAATTATGCCCTGCGTCAGACAGACCCGGCCGCCGAGGTGGTGGCGGTGATCGACGCTGACTATGTGGTGCATCCCCTTTGGTTGCGGGATCTGGTGCCGGCCTTCCAGGACCCCGAGGTGGCCATTGCCCAGGCGCCCCAGGACTATCGGGATGCCGATCAGAATGCCTTCAAGGCCATGTGCATGGCCGAATACCGGGGCTTTTTCCTACTCGGCATGGTGACGCGCAACGAGCGCAACGCCATCATCCAGCATGGCACCATGACCATGATCCGCCGCTCGGCCCTGGTGGAGATGGACGGTTGGGCCGAGTGGTGCATCACCGAGGATGCGGAACTGGGGCTGCGGCTATTCGAGGCTGGCTACAAGGCGCTCTATATCCCCTTCACCTATGGTCGCGGCCTGATGCCGGATAGCTTTAGCGACTTTAAGAAGCAACGCTATCGTTGGGCTTACGGCGCAGTCCGTATCCTCGCCCATCATCACCGGCAATTCCTGGGTACGGTCAAGACCAAGCTGGATGCCGGTCAGCGTTACCACTTTGCCGCCGGCTGGCTGCCCTGGTTTGCCGATGGCTTCAACATGCTTTTCAACCTGGCTGCCCTCTATTGGACCGTGGCCATGGTAGTGTTTGAACTTTACGTTACGCCGCCCTACATGACGGTGGCCATGATCCCGCTGGTGCTTTTTGCCTTCAAGGTGACCAAGAGCTTCTTCCTCTATCGGCGCCGGGTGGATGCCACCCTGCGTCAGAGCCTGGCCGCCGCCCTGGCGGGCCTGGCCCTGTCGCATACCATTTCCCGGGCCATGATCGCCGGCATGTTCTCGGACAAACTGGGGTTTTACCGCACCCCCAAACTGGCCCAGGCGCCGGCCCTGATCCGGGCCCTTGCCGATGCTCGCGAGGAAGGCCTTTTTGTCATCGCCTTCTGGCTCGGCGCCATGCTGGTGACCCTGCGTTATGACGCCTACCAACTCGATCTCAAGATTTGGGTGGCGGTCCTCCTGGTCCAGTCCATCCCCTATTTCGCCTCCGTGCTAGTCTCTCTGATCAGCGCCATGCAGTGGTTACCCGCCAGCCTGGTCGGGGTCATGCCCGCCATGAGTGGATTGGAGGAGGATGGGGCTAGGGTTGAAGCGATAAGGCGCATGGGGTTGAGCCGGAGCGCGGGCAAAGCCCCGGGTTAAGGAGTTGCCAGAGGGGGCAGCCTGGCCTGCGATGCAGGGCCCCCAGGCTCTGAACTCTGAACCCTGGCGTTCGGCGTTTGGGTTGGCGGCCTAGCGCCGGTCCCCGCCCGGCATTATCTGCTGCATCATTTCCATGGGATTGCCTTGGCGCAAGGTTTCGCTCCCGCCGAACAGGCCCGACATGCGGCCCATGGTCAGGCGCATCTGCTGCATGTCAGCGGCCATGCCAGGCAGGGAGGCGACCTGCTGGCGCATATCGCTCACGTCCCGCGCCAGGGAGGCCATGTCGGTTTGCATCTTGCCCATATTCGTGGACATGGCGCTGATCTCGGTGGTCATCAGGCTGATATGGAGGGTCATGTCGTGCATGAGCTTGACCATGTACAGAAAGGCCGCGCCGCCAATCAGGGCGGCCGCGAACAGGGTCAGGCGGGCTAGGGAGGGCTGATGGGTTTGAGTCATGGCTGGGCGTTTTCTCTCGGCATGTGGGGGGGAATCATCATGCCATTTTATGCCGATTGGTTTCTAACGTTGGCCCCGGGCCATCGACCGCAACATGCCTATTCCTCCCGCTCCCTTCCCTGAAGCACTCGATCGTCACAAGGCCCGTTGGGAAACGCATGGTGACTGCCGTTATCTGCGTCTGACCGACGACTTTCGCGGTCACACCAAGGGGACCCTAGCCTGGAATGGCCATATCATCCCGGGATATCCCCGCATAGGCCGGATCTTCCGATTGGAACAGGGGTTGGCCCAGCAGTTTGCTGGCCCCTTCTGGATGGAGGAGAAGATCGACGGTTTCAACGTCCGCATCTTTTGCTCCGGGGGAACCCTGTTTGCCTTGACGCGGGGCGGCTTTGTCTGTCCTTTTGCTACCGATCGCGTGCCCGATTTTATCCCCATGGCCCTGTTCGAGGCCCACCCTGACCTGGTGCTGTGCGCTGAACTTGCGGGGCCGGACAATCCCTATACCCAGGGCGGTCCCTCCTTCATCACCCAAGATGTGCAGCTTTTTGTCTTCGATATGATGCGCCTGGGCCAGCCGGGCTTTCTCTGCCAGGCCGAGAAGTTGGCACTGTGCGAGGCGTTTGCCTTGCCAACAACCCGCGCCTTCGGCCGGTTCACGGCAACTGACTGGCGGAAGGTTCTTGGTATCGTCGAGCAACTGGATGCGGAGGGGCGGGAGGGCGCGGTCTTCAAGGAAGACGAACCTGGGGGGCATCGCACCAAATTCGTGACGGCCTGTTCCGGTGTTTATGACATCGCGGTGCGGGCGGAGGATACTGCGGAGTTGCCGGGGGATTTCTTTACGGGCCGCATCTTGCGCCTGGCGCTTTACCTGGATGAAACCGGGCGAGCACCCGATGACCGTCTCGAACGGGATTTGGGTCGGGCCTTTCTGGAGGGCTTGGGGCGTTCGGTAGAGCGATTCAAGCGCCAAGACCATGTCTCGCACGACTTCCGCTGCCTATTCCATAGCCGGGAGAACGCCATCGCCTTAATGGCCCATCTGCGCGCCATCCTAGGCCATACCCACATTGCCCAGCGGCGATTGGAGGAAGAGGCGGGCTATTGGGTGCTGGAATTTGAGAAGGAGGTACCCAAGCTCACCGGGCTACTGCATCAACTCTTCCGTGGCGCCTCGCTCTTGGACTGAAGTTCCACTGGAGCTTCCCGGTACCTCGATCAGCCTTTCCAGGATGGCACGGAAATTCAGGGGGTGGATGACCTCGATGCCCACCTTGTCCGCCCATTTGCGTAGCCCCTCGTCGGCGCATACCAGGGTGCCGTCGATCTCGAAGGAAAGTAGCAACACATCCACATCCTCCTTGCTATCGAGAATGCCCTGACGCAAGGCCTCGCGGTAGCGCCCGCGTAACCGGTTAATGAGCTTGCCGGGGTCATCCAGCGACTGGGCCGCCTCCTTGGCCGCCTCCTCGGCGATCCGCAGGCCCCGGTCGATGCGATAGCGCACCTCCTCGATGAGTTCGTAGAGCAGGGTGCCCGGGATGGTGATCCCATGCTTGCGCGGCGAGCGCAGGCGCACCACGGACTCGAAGTCCGCTCCGACCTCGGACAGGTCCTTGATCTTGCTGAGTTCCTCATAAACCGAGCCCGGCATGAAGAAGTCTCGACCCGTGGCTCGCGCTAGCCGACTGAAGACCCGAATAGCCTCCTGAGCATCCGCGCCAAAGGTGCGAAAGACATCAGGGTTGGAGAATAGGCTGGTATCGAGGACAAAGCGGTTCATGATCCGGGCCTTCCCTCCAGAAGTTGAAAGTTGTTCTGCGCCCTACTTCAGGGTCGGCCACAGGCCTAAAGATTGGCTGGTGCCCATCATTCGCTAGGTGCAACTTGGCATAAGGCGGCTGGGGCGATTGATATCCATCTTGCGCCCGCAAACAAGATAACAGAAAACCGGGTTTGATCTGTTGGCTACTCACCCCTGATGAGCAATCGGTTTTCCATTGGCGCTGAAGTATGTCCCCAAAGGCTCCGGACACTTGGCGCTCTAGCCAGTGGGGCTGGCCTTACTCCCGTGCCTCCCCCTAGGTAAATGCCGATGGCCGGCATGAGTTGGAGATAGTCGTCGCTATCCAGCCGCTGGGCCAGGGTGCGGGCGGGGGATTGGGTACGGGGTGCCGCTGTGGCCGCCTAAGCTATCGACGCCTTCCCCGGGCTTGATTACACTGCCGGTCAGTCTGAAAGCCTCCTGGGAAATCCCATGCGCCGAGTCGTCTTCAATCAGAAAGGGGGAGTGGGCAAGTCAACCATTGCCTGCAACCTGGCCGCCATTAGCGCCGCACGGGGTCGGCGGACCCTCTTGGTCGATCTGGACCCTCAGGCCAACGCCTCCCGTTACCTGCTGGGTCAGGCCCTGGATGAGCAGGAGAAAACCCTGGCCGGCTTCTTCGACGATATTTTGGCCTGCCGGGTTTTTGGCCCGCAACCCAGGGAGTATGTGGTGCCGACCCCCTTTCCTAACCTCGGCGTCATGCCCTCCGATCCACGCCTGGAAGAACTGCAGATCAAGTTGGAATCGCGCTACAAGATGTACAAATTGCGCGAGGCACTCGATACCCTGAAGGATGTTGACGAGATTTTTATCGATACCCCACCAGCCCTGAATTTTTTCACCCGCTCCGCACTGATTGCCGCTAATACCTGTTTGATTCCCTTTGACTGCGATGATTTTTCCCGCCGTGCTCTCTATGCATTGCTGGACAGCGTTCGCGAGGTTCAGGACGATCACAATCGTAATCTGCGCATCGAGGGTATCGTGGTCAACCAGTATCAGTCCCGCGCCAATTTGCCGGTGCGACTGGTTGAGGAATTGCGTGCGGAGGGCCTGCCGGTCCTGGACGCCTTTTTGTCGTCATCGATCAAGATTCGTGAATCCCATTCCCAGGCCCTGCCGATGATTCACCTCGATCCCCGACACAAGCTCAGTCTGGAATTCGAGGCCCTCTACAACGTGCTGACCGGCTGATCCCGGACGTCTTGACGCTCCTACAGAGCGATCGGTACCTTCATGGAATCCTCGATGCGCCTGGTCATTGGCATTACCGGCTCCTCTGGTGTCATCTATGGCATCCGTCTCCTGGAAACACTAAGGGGGATGCCTGAGGTCGAAACCCACTTGATCATCAGTCAGGGCGCCAAATTGAACATAGCCCTGGAGACGAATTGGAAGCCCAGTGCGGTAGAGGCCCTGGCGGATCGGGTCTATCACGAGGCAGACCTGGCCGCGCCCATCAGCAGTGGCTCCTTTCGCACCGGGGGCATGATCATAGCGCCCTGTTCCATCAAGACCCTGTCCGGGGTGGTCAATTGCTACGCCGATAATCTGGTAGCCCGCGCCGCGGATGTGGTCCTCAAGGAGGGTCGACGCCTGGTCTTGGTGCCGCGTGAATCGCCGCTGCATGTTGGCCATACCCGCCTGTTGCACGCGGCGGCGACCATGGGTGCCCTCATTTGCCCGCCCATGCCCGCCTTTTACAACGCACCCAAGACCATTGACGACCTTATTGATCATACGGTGGGCCGCCTCCTCGATCTCTTCGATCTCGACAGCGGCCGGGTACGGCGCTGGGAGGGACCGGCCGCTAGACCGGATGACAATTCCAGCCTGTCCGGAATGGCGTAGAATTGTCAGTGGCCCGCGGCGTGTGCCGAGTGGCCTTGTCCCCATCCCAGGAGAAGAAAAAATGACGATCGATCCCCAGTTGCTGGCGCGGGAAGTGGTGAATGGCTTTGTCGCCTTGCTGCCCCCCGAGGTGGGTAACCAGATCGACCTGGCCCATCGCGAGGACCTGGAACTCCTGGTGCGAGAGGCGGTACGCGAGGCCGTCACCGGATCCCTTGAACGCCTGGAGGCCGTAGTGCGGGAGTTGCGGACCGAAACGGGCCGGACTCAGCTTGAACTTTGATGTGGGCTTAGGCCCATCCTGCTGTCCTTGACTTTTGATAAGCCTGGCTGGTGATCCTATAGCCGCCCTTAGGGACGGGATGTGGCACTGGAGGTTTGGGCTGGCGTGGGAGCAACTCATGGGTGTAAGCCCGAGGAAAAGTGTGTCATGACGACCGAATCCAGGTCTTCCGCCCAGAGTTTCGAAGGCCGACGTGCCGGGGTTCTCCTTCACATCACCTCCCTGCCAGGGCCTGGACCCTGTGGCAGCCTGGGGGCCCAGGCCCGCGCCTTTATCGATTTTCTGGCCGCATGCGGCATGGGCGTCTGGCAGATGTTGCCGGTGGGCCCGACCTTGGGTGACCGCTCGCCCTACCAGAATAGTTCGACCCACGCGGGCGACCCCTTACTCATCGATCTGGAACCTCTGCTGGCTGCTGGTTGGCTCCCAAAGCTGCCGAATGAGGATGGCATCGCGGCCAAAACGGAGGCTCTGGCACAGGCTTGGAAGGGGTTCCAGGTGCGGGCCACGGATGAGGAGCACCAAGCGTTGGCGGCTTTCACCCTCGAAAATGGCTATTGGTTGCCGGACTATGCGTTGTTTCGTGCACTTCGCGATGAGCGCCAGGCGGGTTGGTGGCTGTGGCCGGTCACCCTCCGGGATCGCAATTCCCAGGCCCTGAAGCGGGCTCACACCCGGTTGGCGCCGCAAATCCAGGTCATCATCTTCGAGCAGTTCCTGTTTTTCAGCCAATGGCAAGGGTTGCGCACCTATGCGACGGCGCGGGGTATCAAACTCTTTGGCGACATGCCCATCTTCGTCGCCCAGGACAGCGCCGAGGTTTGGGCGCATCCCCAGGACTTCGACCTCAATCTCGATGGTAGTCCCCGGGTCGTCGCCGGGGTGCCGCCGGATTATTTCTCCGCCACGGGTCAACGCTGGGGTAACCCCCTGTATTGCTGGGAACGGATGGAGGCCGAGGGTTTCCGCTTCTGGCTTGACCGGGTGCGTACTCAGTTGCGCCTCTTCGACATGATCCGTATCGATCACTTTCGCGGTTTTGAGGCCTATTGGGAGATTCCGGCAACGGAGGAGTATGCCATCCACGGGCGGTGGGTGAAGGCCTTGGGCGATGAACTCTTTGAGCGATTGCATCAGCGCTTTGGCAAACTACCCTTCATCGCCGAGGATCTGGGTTACATTACCCCAGAGGTTGAAAATCTACGTCGCAAGTACCGCTATCCCGGGATGAAGATTCTCCAGTTCGCCTTCTCTGGAGGGGCTGACAATCCTTATCTTCCCTTCCGGCATGATCGCGACTGCGTGGTTTATACGGGTACCCACGATAACGATACCAGCCTGGGTTGGTACCATGATTTACCCCTCGAGGATCGCGGCCTAGTGGATGAGTTTCTGGGACACCCCACCGAACCGATGCCTTGGCCCCTGATTCGCGCCGCGCTGGCATCGCGGGCCTATCTGGCCATCCTGCCCATGCAGGACCTCCTGGCCCTAGACGGCGACCATCGTATGAATGTTCCCGGCACCGCCGAGGGCAACTGGACCTGGCGGTTCGCCTGGGATTGGGTTCCCACGGATCTGGGCGCCAGGGTGCGGCGCATGGTGGAGATCTACGGGCGTTGACGCCCGCTATTTCACCTTCATCCCGGGCTCGGCCCCGGCATCCGGAGTGAGCAGGAAGATGTCCGGACCGCCGGGTCCGGTGGCGAGGACCATGCCCTCTGAGACACCAAAGCGCATCTTGCGCGGGGCCAGGTTGGCGACCATGATCGTCAGGCGTCCCTCCAGGTCCTTGGGTTCGTAGGCGGAGCGGATACCGGCGAAGACGATGCGGTCTTCGCCACCCAGGTCGAGTTGCAGCCGGATCAGTTTATCCGAGCCTGTCACGGCCTCAGCGGACCTGATCAGGGCGACGCGCAGATCAAGCTTGGCGAAGTCGGCAAATTCAACCGGATCGGCAAGGGGGTTCTGGGTTAGGTGGCCTTCGGAGTGGATTTCGTGGGGCTTAGCCTTTTTGACGTCGCTGGCGGCCAGGTCCTCCCTGCTGGCCTCCAGCATGGCCTGGATCTGCTTGGGATCGACACGGGTCATGAGGGGTGTGAATTCACCAATGACATGGCCGAGCAGGGGCCGGTCCAGGTCTGCCCAGGACAAGGAGGGGATACGCAGGAAGGCCTCGGCGCCCTCGGCGGTGCCAGGCAGGACGGGGCGCAGATAGCCGATCAGCATCCGGAAGAGGTTGAGCCCCTGGGAGCAGATAGCCTGGAGTTCCCCCTCCCGGTCCGGGGCCTTGGCCACTACCCAGGGGGCCTTCTCGTCGATCCATTGGTTGGCGCGGTCGGCGAGGACCATGATCTCGCGGGTGGCGCGGCTGAATTCACGTTTTTCGTAGGCCTCGGCGATGCTGGCCCCGGCAGCGGCGAAGTCGGCATATAGACCCGGCTCCGGGAGGCTGGCGGTCAGCTGGCCCGCGAAGCGCTTGGTAATGAAACCGGCGCAGCGGCTGCCGATGTTGACCACTTTTCCCACCAAGTCCGCGTTCACCCGCAGGGTGAAGTCCTCCAGGTTGAGGTCGATATCCTCGACGTTGGGGCCAAGCTTGGCGGCAAAGTAATAGCGCAGGTACTCGGGGTTGAGGTGGTCGAGGTAGGTGCGGGCGCGGATGAAGGTGCCGCGGGACTTGGACATCTTCTGGCCATCGACGGTGAGGAAGCCATGAGCCAACACCGCCGTGGGGGCGCGGAAGCCGGCGCCATGCAGCATGGCGGGCCAAAACAGGGCGTGGAAGTAGACGATGTCCTTGCCGATGAAGTTGTAAAGCTCGGCTGTCGAGTCCGCCCGCCAGAAGTGGTCGAAATCCAAGTTCGGCGTCCGGTCACACAATTGCTTGAAACTGGCCATATAGCCGATAGGGGCATCCAGCCAGACATAGAAGAACTTGCCGGGGTGGTCCGGAATCTCGAATCCGAAATAGGGGGCGTCGCGGGAGATATCCCACTCCTGCAGCCCGGCATCGAACCATTCGTCCAGCTTGTTAGCGATCTCCTTCTGGAGGGCACCGCCCCGGGTCCAGTGCCTGAGCATGGCCTCGAAATCGCCAAGGCGGAAAAAGTAGTGATCCGACTCACGCTGTTCGGGCTTGGCGCCGGAGATGGCGGAGGTGGGGTTCTTGAGCTCCGCCGGCGAGTAGCTGGCGCCACAGGCCTCGCAGTTGTCACCGTACTGGTCCGCTGCTCCACACTTGGGGCATTCCCCCTTGATGAAGCGATCTGGCAGGAACATCTGTTCCACCGGGTCATAGGCCTGGGAGATGGTCCGCCTGGCGATGTGACCCTGGTCCCGGTTGCGCTCGTAAATCAGGTTGGCGAAGTGGCGGTTTTCCGGGGAGTGGGTGGAATGGTAGTTGTCGAAGCCAATGCGGAAGGCGGCGAAGTCTGCCTGATGCTCCAGGGCGACCCGGGCTATGAGTTCCTCCGGGGCTATGTCCTCCTGGCGGGCGCGCAACATGATGGGGGTACCATGGGCGTCGTCGGCACAGACGTAGTAGCAGTGGTGACCGCGCATCTTCTGAAACCGCGCCCAGATGTCGGTCTGGATGTATTCCACCAGGTGACCGATGTGGATGGGGCCATTGGCGTAGGGGAGGGCGCTGGTGACCAGGATGTCTCTTTCGTCGTTCATGGCGCGGTAACTTCAGGTTTGTTGAGGTGGGCTTGGGATGTTTCGTTGCCAGCCGGAGCGGCGCGATGCAAGACCTATTATGGGGCATGAGGGGTCATCCCGGGCGCCCCCGGGCTTGAAATTTGGATAGCTCAGACCAAATTCGGCCCCAACGCAAAGGCGTCCCAAGCCTATCTGCTATTATTTCCCCCTTAACCCTTGCATCGATCCCGATAACCGGCCTGAAATCCAGGTCCAGCCCCCTGGGGCGGCGGGAGCGGGACCCCATAACGGAGTGATCCATGTCAGAAGTCACAAAAGAATCCATTGAAGCCGCTATCAAGACCTATATCGAGCCTAGCCTGGGCCGTGACCTGGTCGGAGCTGCTTGCGTCAAGGGGATCGAGATCGAAGGCGGCAAGGCCAAGGTCAGCGTCGTCCTCGGCTTTCCGGCCAAGGGCGTGGTCGATGTCATAGCCACAGCCCTGCGGGAGAGAATCACGGCGGTGCCTGGCGTGACCTCCGCCGAGGTCGATGTGACCTGGAAGGTAGTAGCTCACTCCGTGCAAAAATCTCTAAAACCTATTGATAATGTTAAGAATATTATCGCTGTCGCCTCTGGCAAGGGTGGGGTGGGCAAATCCACGACCGCCGTCAATCTGGCTCTAGCCCTGTCTGCCGAGGGGGCCAAAGTTGGCATCCTTGACGCCGATATCTACGGCCCCTCCCAGCCGCGCATGCTTGGCATTTCCGGCCGGCCCGAGTCCAATGATGGCAACAGCCTGGAGCCCATGAATAGTTACCATCTCCAGGCCATGTCGATTGGTTTCCTCATCGACGAGGAGACTCCCATGATCTGGCGTGGCCCCATGGTCACCCAAGCCCTGGAGCAACTGCTCAACGATACCAACTGGGCTGACCTGGACTATCTGGTTATAGACCTGCCTCCGGGTACCGGCGATACCCAGTTGACCCTGGCTCAGAAGGTGCCTGTATCCGGTGCCGTCATCGTTACCACGCCTCAGGATATTGCCCTCCTGGATGCCCGTAAGGGCCTCAAGATGTTCCAGAAGGTCGAGGTGCCGGTGCTGGGCATCGTCGAGAATATGAGCATCCACATCTGCTCCCAGTGTGGCCATGAGGAACACATCTTTGGATCTGGCGGTGGCCAATCCATGGCTGACCAGTATGGCATTGATCTCCTCGGCTCCCTACCGCTGGACATCCATATCCGCGAGGAGACGGACAATGGTAAGCCCACGGTCGTCGCCCAGCCGGAATCCCGTGTCACCGCCATCTACCGCGAGATTGCCCGCAAGACGGCTGCCAAGCTGTCGCTCCAGGCCAAGGATTACGCCGCAAAGTTCCCGCGCATCGTCATCCAGAACAACTGATTCGCTCAATCCGACCGGCTGTCTTTCCTCCGCCCCTTACCCGCACCCAACCCGAAACCCCGGCGTCGCTGACCCTGGGTTTTGGGGTCTTAGCAGTAACCGCTACCCTTTTGCTATAGGACTGGGGGATGGCTTAGGATCAACCCCTTTCTTGGAGAGCCTAGGGTAGGGGGTCACCCATGGTCACGGCGATTGAAATTCAGACCTATTGCGACGAGCTACTGGGGGCGCGCGGCTTTGACGACTATTGCCCCAATGGGCTGCAAGTCGAGGGTACGCGGACGATCCGCCGCCTGGTTTCAGGCGTAACGGCCAGCCTAGCTTTGATCGAGGCTGCCACTGCAGTGGCAGCCGATCTCATCCTGGTCCACCATGGTTGGTTTTGGAAGGGCGAAACCCCTTGCCTAACCGGTCTCAAGGGTCACCGGGTGCGGTCCCTAATAAAGTCAGGCGCCAGTCTTCTGGCTTATCACCTCCCTCTCGACGCCCATACGGAACTGGGCAACAACCGCCAGTTGGCGCGGCTGTTGGGCATTGAGGTACCTGAGCCTACCGGGGCCGGTCGTGGGCTGGTGTGGCGCGGCCAACTGGCCCAGCCCCTGTCGGGAGAGGCCTTTGCCGAGCAGATAGGGGTAGCCCTGGGTCGGTCGCCTCTGCGTATTCCGGCTCGAGGTCGCCCCCTGGCAGCCATTGCCTGGTGTAGCGGCGCTGCCCAAGGCTTCATCGAGGAGGCGGCGGCCTTGGGTGTGGATGCCTACCTTAGCGGCGAGATCTCGGAGCAGACCACTCACCTCGCCAGGGAACTTGGTATCGACTATTTCGCTGCTGGTCATCACGCTACGGAACGCTGGGGGGTTCAGGCCTTGGGCGCTCAGGTGGCGAATGACCTCGGCCTTGAGCATCGATTTCTAGACATCGACAATCCAGTCTGATGGTGCCTTGACCTTACCCCAAAATAACCTATTACCATCCCAAGGGATACCTTGACCCCTTGGGGACGATGGGCGAGAATTCCACGTCGGTTTTCGCTGCTGCGACGGAGTGGGAAATTTGCCTTCTCGTGCGGGTGATGCTTCCTTCGGGGAGGCTACCCCGCCGAGTCAACCGGGGGTTGTAAATTAAAGATGAGCTCACAAGGCGTTGATAAGAACAGGCGGCGTGTATTGATCGCTGCCACTAGCGTAGTGGGGGCTGTGGGTGCCGGTTTTGTGGCCGTCCCATTCCTCAGCTACTGGAATCCCAGCGCCAAGGCCCGCGCTGCCGGCGCTCCCGTCGAGGCGGATATCGGCAAGCTCGAGTCCGGCGCCCTGTTACGGGTCAAGTGGCGGGGCAAGCCGGTTTGGGTCGTTTCCCGCACCCAGGAAATGCTGGCGAGCCTCCCCGAACTCAACCCGGTACTGACAGACCCGGCTTCTGCCGTACCTCAACAGCCCAGCTACTGCCAGAACGAGCACAGGTCCATCAAGCCACAATATTTCGTCGCCATTGGCATCTGCACCCACCTGGGTTGTTCTCCCGCCTACCGCCCGGACGTGGCCCCAGACGATTTGGGCCCCAAATGGATGGGAGGTTTCTTCTGCCCCTGTCACGGTTCTCGCTTCGACTTGGCGGGCCGTGTTTTCAAGGGTTCACCAGCTCCTTCCAACCTGGTTGTCCCCAAGCATAAATTCGTGTCTGATTCCGTCATTTTGGTGGGTGAGGACGGAGGAGACGCCTGATGAGCACTGAAATCACATCCCCTGGCTTCCTCGGCTGGATAGACAAGCGCTTCCCCCTGACTAAGGTGTGGAATGAGCATCTCGCCCAGTACTATGCCCCCAAGAACTTTAATTTCTGGTATTTCTTCGGCTCCCTGGCCATGCTGGTTCTGGTCATCCAGATCATGACCGGGATCTGGCTGGCCATGAACTACAAGCCCTCGGCCACGGATGCCTTCGCCTCCGTCGAATACATCATGCGGGATGTCAATTGGGGCTGGCTGATCCGCTACATACACTCCACCGGTGCCTCGGCCTTCTTCATCGTGGTCTATCTCCACATGTTTCGGGCCTTGATGTACGGATCCTACCGCAAACCCCGCGAGTTGCTGTGGATCATCGGCCTCATCATTTACCTGGCGATGATGGCCACGGCCTTCTTTGGCTACTTGCTGCCCTGGGGTCAGATGTCCTATTGGGGCGCCCAGGTTATCGTCAACCTGTTCGCGGCCATCCCCAGTATCGGCGAAGACCTTTCGGTTTGGGTACGTGGTGACTACGTCATCTCCGATGCCACGCTCAACCGGTTCTTTGCCTTCCATTTCCTGGTTCCCTTCCTGCTGGCGGCCCTGGTGTTCATCCACATCGTGGCCCTTCATAAGGTCGGCTCCAACAACCCGGACGGTGTTGAGATCAAGGAGAAAAAGGATGCGAACGGTATTCCCCTGGATGGCATCCCCTTCCATCCCTACTACACTGTCAAGGACATCGCCGGCGTAGTCTTCTTCCTGGCTGTCTTTTCGGCTATTGTCTTCTTTGCTCCTGACTTTTTTGGCCTCTTTTTGGAAGGCCCTAACTTCCAACCGGCCAACCCCCTACTGACACCACCGCATATTGCCCCAGTCTGGTATTTCACCCCCTTCTACGCCATTCTGCGCGCCGTGCCGCCCATGTTTGGCTCCCAGTTCCCGGGCGTAATGGTCATGTTCGGCGCCATCATCATCATGTTTTTCCTGCCCTGGCTCGACCGCAGCCCGGTCAAGTCGATCCGCTACAAGGGCATGCCCTCCAAAATCGCCTTGGGTCTCTTTGCCGTGAGCTTTGTTGTCCTGGCCTATCTTGGCATGCAGCCTTCGACGCCTGTCGCGACCATGGTGGCACAGTTCTTTACTTGCGTTTACTTCCTGTTCTTCCTCTTGATGCCGATTTACACCAAGCTGGAAACAACTAAGCCGGTTCCGGAGAGGGTGAACTAATGAGAAAGCTGATCCTTGCCTCCCTGCTGTTTCTGGCCCCCGTTCTTGCGTCAGCATCCACCGAAGGTGTGGCTTTGCAGGGTGCCAAAATCGACCTCAAGGATAAGGCCTCCTTGCAACGCGGTGCCGAGCACTTTGTCAATTACTGTATGGGCTGTCATTCCCTTCAGTACATGCGTTACAACCGCATGGCCGAGGATCTGGGCATCGACGACACCGCTCTGCGCCAGAATTTTATCCTTACCGGCGCCAAGCCTGGCGACCTCATGATCTCCTCCATGAGCACGGAGAATGCCGCAAATTGGTTGGGTATTGCGGTGCCCGATTTGACCTTGGTCACGCGCTGGCGGTCACCGGACTGGGTCTACACCTATCTCAAGAGCTTCTATGCCGATCCGACCCGACCCTATGGCGTCAATAATCTGCTCTTTCCGCAGGTTGGCATGCCGAACATATTGGCGGGCCTTCAGGGAATCCAACAACCCAAAATCGAGGATCACAAGACCCCGGAAGGCCAGGTCATCCAGAAGGTAGTGGGGCTCGAACCCGCGTTAGGCGGTACCCTGTCGTCAGAAGATTACGATACCTTCGTTCGCGATGTGACAGCCTTCCTGACCTATGCCGGCGAGCCTGTGAAGCTGGAGCGTCAAAAGCTGGGAATTTATGTCCTGCTCTTCCTCGCCCTCTTCTTTGTCGTCGCTTACGCCCTGAAGAAGGAATATTGGAAAGATGTCCACTGACCCAGGTTCCGGGCTGGCGAGCATTCTAGGCGCTGATCCCTGACCCTGGTTTTATAAACTGCCCCGCACTCGCGGGGCTTTTGCCTATAGGGCCCCGGCTGTAATCCACGATCGCCAATCCAGATTCTCAGCTATAATCGGCCCCAGCAAATAATCGGGGCTCCGTGCGAGGGGCTTTCCTTCGTTGGAGCAAAGGACAAATATCCGTGGGTACGAATCGAAGATCCGTGATGACTCTCTTCTCAGACCCCGCTTGCCCATTCTGCCATCGCGTCCGTATTGTCCTTGCCGAAAAGGGCATAGCGGTAGAAGTCGTTGACGTGGACGCCCAGGATCTCCCCGAGGAGGTGATGGACTTCAACCCCTATGGCACGGTACCTACCCTGGTTGATCGTGACCTGCGGCTGTGGGAATCACGCATCATCATGGAATACTTGGACGAGCGCTTTCCTCACCCGCCGCTGATGCCGGTAGACCCCATCGCCCGTGCTAATGCCCGCCTCTTCATGTACCGGGTCGATCAGGATTGGTATCAACTCATGGGCCGCATCCTTAAAGGCACCCAGGATGCCGACATCACCCAGGCCCGCAAGGAACTGCGTGAGAGCCTGATCGTGACCTCCCCGGTCTTTGGCGCCAAGCCCTACTTCATGAGCGACGAATTTTCCCTGGTCGATTGCTGCATTGCACCTCTGCTATGGCGGCTGCCGATTCTGGGAGTGGAAATCCCCCCCAACGCCACGGCCATCCACCAGTACATCAAGCGCATTTTCGAACTGCCGTCATTCCGCCACAGTCTCACTGAAATCGAGCGGGAGATGCCCCACGAACCCCCGCGCCGCTGATCCGATCATGCCATGACCCCCAACCGTCCTTACCTGATCCGGGCCCTTTACGAGTGGATACTGGACAATGACATGACGCCGCATCTGCTGGTCGATACCAGCCGATCACCCACCGTGGTGCCGTCCCAGTTCGTCCAGGATGGCAAGATCGTCCTCAACATCAGCCCAGGTGCCGTACGTGCGTTGGTGATAGGTAACGATGAAATTGTTTTCAACGCCCGCTTCTCGGGCCGTTCCATGGATGTTCTCGTCCCGGTTGAGGCCGTCATGGGCATCTATGCCCGCGAAAATGGTCATGGCATGCTCTTCCCCGAGGAAGAAGCGGATGCCACCCCCCCATCCCCGCCTGGGATGGACACTGCGTCCCCCCTTAAGCCTAAGCGTGGCAAACCCAACCTCCGGGTCGTCAAGTAAGGTCGGATTCAAGCGTCCCAAGTCCGCCCCGGCAACCCAAAGCTGATCTCCTCCAAGTACAGGCCCACCAGGGTAAGATAGCCATCCTGGCGTCCGGAACCTTCCTCGCTGAACTCGAAACGATAGGTGCGCCCCAGCCGTAGACCATCGTTTGTCCAACGCAACCGCAGTCGGCGTAGCGCCACTGTCTGGTCGAGAAATTGCAGTTCGCGCTCCTCGCAAGCCGCGCGGCAAATGCCCAAGGCTAGCTCCCGTGCCCGCAGGCTATCGAGCCAGTACCAGCCGATAAGGAGTAATATGAAAATGATCAAGAGGCTGTCCATGGAGGGGCTCAGGGACAATCAGGGTTCGTCTGCAGGCGGTTGGTCATCAAGTCCCCTCTTGGGCGATAGCCGATGCGGAAAGTCGTAACAGGTTACCGACGATAGCATAGCCCCGGCGGTTTTGGCGGCCTTGGCATGGGCCTTTCCCAGAACGGCGCCTACCCCCACTGCCAAGCTTTGTCATCTACTACTCATGTGAAGGCGCTTATGAATCGCAACGGGACCCTCTTACCCCCGTCCTGGCCTGGGTATGCCATGATTTTTGACATGATCTCCTCCCTCATCCTGGTTAAAGCATGAGTATCGAAACCGAGCTTGTCTCATCCCTGACGGCAAAGATTGCTAGCGTCCAGCCGCTTCTGGACCGCTATGGGCTTTGGGCTTTGTTCGTCAGTTGCCTGGTGGAAGGTTTTGGCATTCCCCTCCCGGGCGAGACCCTGCTGATTGCCTGCGCCCTGATGGCCGGTGCCGGTCATTTGGATCTCGCCAGTGTTCTCATTGTTGCCTGGGTGGCGACCCAACTAGGCGATATCATTGGCTTTCTGATTGGGCGGTGGGGCCGCAAGCGGTTGCTCAGGCCCAGGGCAGATCAGGAGGAGAGGCTGCGTAGGGCGGAGGCCCTGTTTGCGCGCTGGGGTGTAGGCCTGCTCATGGTCGGCCGTTTTCTGGATGGCATTCGCCAAACCAGCAACATGGCTGCCGGCATCCTGGAGATGCCATGGTGGCGCTTTCTCTTTGGCACCTTGGTCGGTACCAGCCTGTGGGTGGGTACTGTTGGGCTGGGTGCCTATCTTCTGGAGGAGGATTTTCATGCCCTGGTCGCCTTCCTGGAGTCCATCAAGCCTTATGGTCTGGTGCTCTCTGCCTTACTCGTGCTCGGACTGATCTTCTATGTGACCAGGCGCGGATGGCCCATAGGCAAGGAGAAGCCATGAGATCCTGCGGTTCTGGCAGGGGAAAACGACTTTTCGCTTGACGCCTGGAAGTCCGCTGACTAACATGCCACCCTTTAATGGCTACGTAGCTCAGCTGGTTAGAGCGCAGCACTCATAATGCTGATGTCACTAGTTCGAATCTAGTCGTAGCCACCAATAACCATCAATGGGAAAACAAAGCCGACGCCACAGTCGGCTTTTTCGTGTGAGCACCCTGTAAGCAGGCGAAGCGATTTCACGGCTCATAGACAACACGAAATTGCCTCTCTACACCCGTGTGTTAACGGCTGCGTCGGCCCACAAGGTCGGTGATAGCCGAGGTCCGACCTGATTGGACTTCACAGCGCCTCCTTCTCCTTCCCGAGGTACGCCGTCGCTGGTTTTAAGTTCGCGATCTCGCGCTTGAGCCGCGGATTCTCCGGCGCAACCGTGACAGTTCCCTGGCCCCGGGCGCGACCTTCGGGACACCTGCGCCGTTAAGGGTGCCAGTTTGGAAGACTGAATTTCGGGTGAACCTCAATCGGATGACGTTTGTAAGGAAGGCTTCTATGAAAAGCGGCGGTGTTCCTGATGTGACGGTCTCACGGTTTCAGTCGGGAGATCTCGGGATCGCAGATATGCTGCGAGCTTTCACCCGTGAACTTCATGCCACTGCAGAGCATGCCGGCGTTATTAAAGCGATCTTGCGCGGACGCATCAGCATCTACGAGTACGCGCTGTTCCTGCGAAACCTGATTCCGGTCTACCGGGCGCTCGAGGCTGGACTGACGCGTCATCGGCGAACGGCGGGCGTCGGGCAGCTCTACCAACCCGCGGTTTTCCGCTCCGAGGCGCTGGAGTCTGACCTGAGGGCTATTGTCGGTGTGTCATGGCAACAGTCACTGCCGCTGCTGGCTGCAGCAGACAGGTATGCGCAGAGAGTCACTTCCGCCGCGGATGGGTCGGGAGGTGGCCTGATCTCCCACGCGTATGTGCGTTATCTCGGGGATCTGAACGGTGGCCAGGTTCTCCAGGAGATACTTTCCAGAGTGCTGGGCCTTCGGGTTTCGGCGCTTGCCTTTTATGAGTTTCCTCTCATTTCTGACTTGCAAGCCTTCAAAAGTGATTATCGGCGGCTAGTGGACCTCGCCGGACTCGAGAACGGCAACCGCATGGCGATTGTCGAGGAGGCGTTGGTCGCATTCCGGCTCAATATCGACTTATCGGAGGAGGTGGAGGTCGCTGGGGGGTAGCCGACCCATTCTCTACGAGAACGGGTTTCATAGGGCACTCACAAAATGGAGGGCTACCGTGGGGCAGGGCTACTCGGCCTTGATCGAGTACGCGAGCGCTTGGAAAACCCTTTAAGTTGCTGCGTTCAGCTCTCCTTTGGGTCGTCTAGTTTCGCATACCAGAGGAGGTGCTCGATCAGCTCGGTGGTTCGGGCGACCGAGTACCGCACGCTCTCGAGCATACCTGGGACCCGGATCACGTCCAGATCGTCGCTGATCTCCAGTGCCGCGAGCTGGGCGTTCCCGACGATGCTGGCCATGAGATCGCGGAAGACCAGATCCCTTTTTGAATCCAGGGGGATGGTCAGCATCTTGTGCTGATCCACGATGCCCCGCTGGAATTGCCGGCGCGCATCTTCGGCCGCCTTGCGTTCACTCAGATCGTTGAAAAGCAGGACGAAGCCCAAGGTCTGGTTAACGTGAAAGAACCCGAGCTTGGGCCAAGCGCGATTCTGGCGTGACGCATGCCGGTGCGCAAAGTGCATTAGAAGGCGGTCAGACTACAGAGCGACTTAGGCGGTGGCGATGTAGCCGTGCTTGG
>WBZT01001087.1_pt1 | contig 20551 bp, 17 predicted proteins | sample 5204241 | NCBI WGS metagenome assembly WBZT01 (sample SAMN12344358, study PRJNA552823) | activated sludge metagenome | biome: Activated sludge suspended growth; feature: Nitrification reactor; material: Wastewater; isolation source: activated sludge from nitrification reactor of wastewater...
CTGCGCGGATGGGAAGGCGGTCGAGACCGCCGACGCCGGGGCGAGCTGGGTCGAGACCGCCCGTGGATTCGGCCCGCTGGCGGTCGACGCTCAGGTAGTGGCCGGGCGTCTCTCGCCGACCCTCGCGGGGCAAAGCGACGGCTGTGCTGGCTTGGCGATCACGACCGTCGCGGGCGGCGCCTCAGCACGGGTCGGGTGTGTTGCCGTGGGAGTGGCGCTCGGCCCGAACCAGCGCGGCCGGATCTCGCTCTCCTCCGCCGGGGATGCCTGGTGGCTGGCCGTCGGGACCGACACGTTCACATCGACCGACTCCGGGAAGACCTGGTCGCGCTCCTGACCTCAAGGCCGGACTCGGCCCAGGGTCGGCCCAGGGTCGGCACAGAGTCGGCACAGAGTTGCCGGATCAGCGATAACTGTCCAGGACGTCGTCGCGGATGGCCCGACCCAGCGCGGCCATCTTGGTCCAGTCGACGATGTCGATCGAGGCCCCATACGGCGAGCGGCCGAACCCGGAGAACGGGGCGGTGATGAACCGGATGTCGTCGCCGCGCAGGCCGGCCATGCCGATGAGCTTCGAGCGCATCTCCCCCACGTCCAGGCCGCGGTCGACCGTCGTGTTGCTCGTGGCGGCATCGATGAACTGCGCCAACGTGGCCGGGTTGGTGATGGTGTCGCGACTGGTCGCCTTGAGCATCAACGCCTTGAGGAAGGCCTGTTGGCGGCGACCGCGGCTGATGTCCCCCTGGCTAAGGTCGTAACGCTCCCGCACGAAGGCCAGCGCCTCGGTCCCGTCCAGGTGCGTCATGCCTTTGGTGAAGACATGGCCGTCGATGGTGCCGCCCTCTTCGACATAGACGTCCACACCTCCGACGGCGTCGGTCATCCGTTTGAACCCCTCGAACCCGATCATCGCCACGTGGTCGATCTTGATTCCGAGCATGCCCTGCAAGGTTTGGACGAGCAGGGGCGCCCCGCCGAAGGCGAACGCGGCGTTGATCTTGTTGCGTCCCCGGCCGGGGATCGGGACATAGAGGTCTCGTGGGAAGTGGATCAGTGTGACGTTGTGCCGATCCTCAGGGACGTGCATCAGCATGATGACGTCGGACCGGGCCCCTCCGAGACCCGCTCGGGCATCGGAGCCGAGCAACAGGTAGTTGTCTCCCGCGCTCTCCGCCGGGACCTGTTGGGGGGCCGGCGCGTCCCCCTGTCCCGGCTCGGAGGGGTCGATGTCTTCCGGGAGGGCGGCGGACGGCCCTGTCGTGGACGTCGGCCCACCAGCTCCGTTGCCGCCTGAACCTGGCTGTGCCGCAAGCCCGTTGGCGTCTGGCAGCAGGTCGGCCTGCTGGATGTTGGAGGTGACGATGTGGTTGAGATAGCCCAGATAGCCGCCGGTCACGAGCACCGGCAACGCCAAGATGACGATCAGCCCGATGACCCACGGCTTGCGGGACCGCCGCCGCGCGCCCGCGCGGGTGGCGACGGGTTCGGCGCCCTGCGGCTGGTCGGTGGAAGACACCCATGGAGTCTACGGTCGAGGGTGAGCGAGGGTGCCGGATCGGCCGAACCTCTGATCGCTCAGTGCGCCGCGTCGGCCCAGATCGCCGCATGGCCCCTGGCGCTGCGCTCCCAGGTGAACTCACCGGCCCGCTCCCGACCCGCCGCCGCGAGGCTGGTGATGTCGGCGCCTCCGCCGAGCGCCCGCAGCAGGCCCGCACCGATCCCCTCCGGGGTCGGGTCGACGAGCAGGCCGCCTTCCCCCACCACCTCCGGCAGGGCAGCTGACCGGGCGGCAACGAGGGGCACCCCGGCCGCCATCGCCTCCAGGGCGGGCAGCCCGAACCCTTCATAGGTCGACGGGACGACGACGGCCGCGGCCGCCGCTACGAGACCGGGCATCACGGCATCCGGAAGCCGCCCGAGCAGCCGGACACCCGGCATACCGGCAAAAAGGGCGTCCCGACGCGGGTGGGGCGGGCCGCAGAGGGCCAGGCACATGTCTGGATGCGCCGCGCGGACGTCCGGCCAGGCGGCCGCCAGCGCGTCGAGGTTCTTGCGGCGGGCCGCGCCCCCCGCGTGGAGCACGAAGCGTCGCGGCAGACCCAACCCGGCCAGGGCTGGCGCATCCAGCGGGATGGCGTCGAAGAACGCCGCGGCGACACCGTTGGGCACGACGCGGACCTCGGTCAGTCCGAGCAGGTCCCGGGCCTCCCCCGCGGTGAACTCCGAGACGCAGATGACGGCCGCCGCGCTGCGCAGCTCGGCCGCCGCGGCGCGAACAGGCGGCGACTCGTCGCCGAAGCGCCAGGCCACCACGTCGTGCAGGGTGACGACATCGATCGGTCCGGGAGGCAGCTCGAGGGCGGTCCGATGCACGACCGCCCCTGGCGGATAGACCACTCGACCCACCGCCGCCCGGGACCGTCGACCCGCGCCGGTCAACCACCCCATCGGCAGCCGACCGGTGCCCGGCAGGTCGGACCGCACCGACCGGAAGACCAGCCTGTGCACCTGCCAACTCGGGTCCACCTCGCGCAGGGCGCTCTCGGCGCGGGCGGCCAACTGCTCCTCATAGCCTTGCGCGCCCATCGGCGCGGCAGCGGCGGCGCTGGCGAGGACGAGGCGCGGCATGACAGGCTCTCGGGACGAGGACGGGGCTGGTGGCCATCATGACATCGAGACGAGGGCGCGGATGAGCCGGATCGCTCTGGTCAGCTCCTCGTTCGCGCCCTACCGCGGTGGGGTGGAGGAGCATGTGCGGCATACGGCCGCGGCCTTGCTCGACCGCGGGCATGAGGTGCTCGTCTGGACGGTCGACCGCGGCGAACACCTCGGGGTCCGCACCGTGGACGGCGTGACCGTCCGCTACCTCCCCACGCCGCTGCCCGCCGCCCGGGTCGGCGCACTGGCGCGGTTCGCCCGGGGCGCACCGGCCGCGTGGCGGGCGTGGGGTGCCGCGCTGCGGACCGACCGCCCCGATCTCCTGCACGTCCACTGCTTCGGCCCCAACGGGGTGTATGCCGCGGCGCTGGCACGGCGGCATACCCTCCCCCTCGTGGTGACCGGCCACGGCGAGACGTTCATGGACGCCCAGGTCTTCGCCGACTCGGCTCTGCTGCGCGCCGCTCTGCGCGCGGCGCTGCGAAGGGCGGCGGCCGTCACGGGCGTGAGCGAGGTCGTGCTTGCCGATCTGCGCCAGCGCTTCGGGCTGGGTCACGCAACGGTCATCGGCAACGGCGTCCCGGCCGTGTCAGTCACCGTGCCAGACGCCGCCCCAGACGCCGCCCCAGATGCCGCTCCAGACGCCGGGACCCGGCGACACCGACCCGACCCGACGATCTGCGCGGTCGGTCGGCTCGAACCGGTCAAGGGCTTCGACCTGCTGCTGGAGGCGCTGCCGCTGGTCATGGCGGCCCAGCCCGGGACCCGCCTGCGGCTAGGCGGGTCGGGGTCGGCGATCGACTCGCTCACCGAGCAGATCCACCGGCTCGGGGTTGCCGAAGCGGTGTCCCTGCTCGGACCGCTGACCCAGGAACAGGTCGCCACGGAGATGGCGGCTGCCGACGTCGTGGTCGTCCCCAGCCGGCGGGAGGCCTTCGGCATCGTCGTGCTGGAGGCATGGCGGTCGGGCACTGCCTTGGTCGCCACCAACCGCGACGGGCCCGGCACGCTGGTCCGCCACGGGATCGACGGGCTGCTCGTCGACCCCGACGACACTGCTGCCTTGGCAGCCGCGATCCTGCGGGTCTTGAGCGACGAGGAGTATGCCGCGCGGCTCGGGGCCGCGGGCCGGGACCGGGTCGCCGAGTTCACCTGGCCGGCCGTCGCGGCGGCCTATGAGCGGCTGTATGCCGCGATCCTCCGGTCAGCGGACTGACCCACCTCCCGTGGCGAGGATGACATCGCCGACGAGCCGGGCGCTGTCGGCCCAACGGAAGCGGTCGGCGTTGCGTCGACCAGCCGCGACGACCTGCGCGCGCCAGACCGGATCGGCCAGCACCCGTCGGACCACCGCGGGGACGTCGTCGGGTCGGTCGGGGTCGATGAGGATCGCCCCAGGTCCGGCCACGTCCGGCAGCCCGACAGCCTGGGACACGATGACCGGGCAGCCCAGCGACTGGGCTTCAACGATGGGCAGCCCGAACCCCTCATAACGGGACGGGAACACCAACACCCCCGCCCGCTGGTAGAGCCAGACCAGCTGCGCGTCGGTGAGGTGGGCGGCATACCGGATGACGGAGGTGTCGCCCCCGACGTCGGCGGTCCCCGCGAAGATCCGAGCGGAGCCGCGAGCGCCAACGACCACGGTCGGCAGCGCGGCCTTTTCGAGCGAGTCGAGCACACCGGCGAGGTTCTTGTGCACCGCCAGGGTGCCGACGCACAGCACGAACCAGTTGGGCACCCCACCTGGGCCCAGGTCTGGGGGTGTCGGCGGGATCGCGTCGAGGTGGTCGGCCCCGTTGCTGACCACATGGAAGCGGCCCAGCGGCCGGTCGAGAACCTCGGCGAGCTCGCGCGCGGAGAAGTCCGACACGGTGAGGATTGCCAACGCCCGACGAGAGACCACGCGATAGATGAGCTGGTGCCAGGCCCGGAAGGCCCGGGTATACGTCGCCGGGTAGCGGAAGGGCGTCGCGTCGTGGAAGGTTGCGACCTGGCGCCGGACGACCAGTGGCGCCGGGCCGGCCAGGCTGACCAGCACCCGACCACGCGCGAGGGCGGGCAGCGCGAGCTGTTCGAAGGCCACGCCACGCAGCCGGGACCGGCGCACCCGTTCGGTGGGCAGCCAGGTCGGCATCCTGGCGTCGCTGGGCAGCCCCACCAGGACGTCCAGCCGCGGGTCGACCAGCAACCGACGGCTGATCTCGTCAGCGAACCGTTGGGTGCCGGTGCGTGCTTGGGCCAGCCATTTGCCGTTGAGCAGCACCCGGGTCCGTTGGACGGGAGGCTCGGCAGCCGGGCCCGGGGCGGTCATGGCCTCACCCTCTCATCCCCAATCGGCGCTGGTCGCGCAGATCGCCCGGTTATGCTCGACGTGGCCTTTGGGGACCCTGTGATGAGGCCAGGCAAGCGAGAGGTCGGGATGGCACTGCGAGGTGACTCCACAGTCGCGGCGGTGGAGGGGCGGGCCGGTGTCCGGCGCGTGGCCCGCTGGCTGTCGGTCAGCGATGCCCTCGTCCTGATCCTCGCCGTCGCTGGCGCTCAGGCGCTGCGGTTCGGGGCGGCGCCCGATCCCAACCTCTCCGACCCGACGACCTCGGTCCTGGACCTGCAATACACCTGGGTGTCGGTGGGCGTCGTGGTCTTGTGGCTGGTGTCGCTGCGGTTGCACGCGGCATACGACCCCCGGATGCTCGGCCACGGGACCCAGGAATACCGCGCGGTCGTCAACGCGACCTTCCGGCTGTTCGCCACCTTGGCGATCATCAGCTATCTGTCCAAGCTGGAGCTGGCCCGTGGGTATGTCCTCGTGGCGTTCCCGGTCGGGCTGCTCGGGCTGCTGGTGTCCCGGCGCGTCTGGCGGTCCTGGCTGGGTGCCAACCGCGCTCGCGGGCGCTTCGCCGACGCGGTCCTGGTCGTCGGGGACGTCGAGCACATTGGTCCGCTGGTGAGGGATCTCACTGCGGCCACGGACGCCGGGTTCCGGGTGGTGGCCGTCTGCTGCGCCGACTCTCCCGAGCGCGTCGAAGGCATCCCCGTGGTCGGTTCTGAGGATGAAGCGGCCGCGTGCGCCCAACGCTTGGGCATCGACGTCGTCGCGTATGCCGCGTCCTCGCGGCTGGGTGCCACCGGGCTGCGCAAGCTGGGGTGGGCCCTGGAGGGGACGGGCATCGAGCTGGTGGTCGCCCCTGGGATGACCGATGTCGCAGGGCCACGCATCCATGCCCGCCCGGTGGCCGGCCTCCCCTTGCTTTATGTCGAAGCCCCCCGGTTCACCGGGACTCCGCTGGCGCTGAAGTTCGCTTTCGACATCATCGCGGCAACGGCCCTCATCGTCCTGCTTGCCCCGGTGTTCCTCATCGTGGCCGGGCTCATCTGGTTTGAGGACCGGGGGCCGGTGTTCTTCACCCAGCGCCGCGTCGGCCAAGGTGGCCGGAGCTTCGTCATGGCCAAGTTCCGCACCATGCAGGTCGGCGCTGAGCAGGCCCGTCCGCAGGCCAACGACGCCGACGGTCCGCTGTTCAAGTTGCGCGACGACCCGCGGGTGACCCAGGTGGGTCGGTTCCTGCGCCGGACCAGCCTTGACGAGCTGCCTCAGCTGGGCAACGTGTTACGCGGCGAGATGAGCCTGGTGGGCCCCCGGCCCCCGTTGGAGAGCGAGGTGGCCGCCTATGAAGAGGACGTCCACCGCCGGCTCCTGGTCAAGCCGGGCCTGACCGGGCTCTGGCAGGTCAGCGGCCGCAGCGACCTGTCGTGGGAGGACAGCGTGCGCCTGGACCTCTACTACGTGGAGAACTGGTCGTTCACGTCAGACCTGCGCATCCTGTGGCGCACCCTGCGGGCGATGCGGGAGAGCCGCGGAGCCTACTGAACCGCGCCCTGCGACAGCGCCGCGCGATAAGCCTGCCCCAGGGCGGGCGCCTGGGTCCGCGCGCTGAACCGACGCTCGAAGTGGGCGCGCGCCGCTATCGATGCCGCGGCCCACACTGCCGGTGAGAGGAGGCGATCCAGCCCTTCCGTCACCGCTTCCACGGTCCGCGGCACGGCCACCCCAGCACCGTCCTCGACCATCTCGGGGAGGGACGTGTGGTCCGAGACGAGGGCCGGTATGCCGCGTCCGAGCGCCTCCATGACGCTGTAGGGCAGGGCGTCGACCCCGGACGGGTGAGCCAGGACGTCCAGGTGCGGAAGCACCTGGTCCAACAGTTCCTGGCGGGGCACGACAGCGGTCCACGAGATCCCTCGCGCGGCCAGCTCGGCTTCCGGCAGGCGCGGGGCGGAGCCGACGATGACCAGTCGCAGGTCTGGATGGCGGGCCCGCAGACGGGCATGGGCTTGGACCACCAGATCCCCGCCCTTGGCGTCGAAGTCCTTGGCGACGAAGCCAATCGTCGGCACGGTCGATCGCGGCCGGGCCCACCCGGCCCCGGTTGGGAGGTCGGCCAGGGGGTCGGCACAGTAGTTGGGGACGACATCGACCCGATCCGCGGGCCACCCCGTCGCCACGAGCCAGTCCCGCAGGAACCGGCTCGGTGACACAAAGCGCCGAGCTTGTCCCTTGTGGTGGGTGCCCATGGACGCCCTGCTCCACCGGGCCACGGTCCCGTCGAAGGCCGTCGCCATCCGCAGGCGGGTCGGCCCCCACCCCCAGGCGTCCCGATAGAGCCACGCCAGCGGGGCTCCAGCGGACATCACCACTGGCGGGTGGGCTCCGTGGAAGGCGGTGTGGAAGACATGGGCGTGGACGAGGTCGAAGGCGCCCGGCGTCACCTGGAAGTGCCGCACGGGCTCACGGAACACGAGCCCGGACCGTCGCAGGACCGCTTCCGCCTTTGCCGCCCCGGCGACCGCCACTGCCTGGGGGGTCCGCGGCGGGCCCGACGGACCTCGCCACCGGCCGAGCTCGACGAGGGTGCCCGCGTGCAAAGCCTCGTCGTAGGTCACATAGCGCACCCCGGGGGGCGGCGTGGCGAGCAGTTCCGCGGTGTAGGTGACATCACCGGAATGGACGTCCCGAGCACCGACGGGGCTCACGAGCAGGACCGTCAACGGGCGATCGCGTTCGGCCCGGTCCCCGGCCGAGCTCACCGCTGGCTCCCCGCTGCCCCCGACGGGCCCCGCGGCCCGACCCGGGTCCGCGCCGACTTGGCCACCGACCTGGCCACCGACCGGACCAGATGTCCCGGGTTCAGCCGCGCCCCCGCTGCGAGGTGGCGGCCCACGCCGGTCAACGATGAGCCGTCTCGGCGGGCGTCGGCCGCCGACGTCACTGCCAGGCGGCCGTAATGGCGTCGACCGGCTCGCCGACCCGTCGCGATCGCCGCCAGGACGACCCGGTCGGACGCTCGGCGCGCCAGGGCCTCATGGGCGTCGAGCAGCGCGTCCCACTCCCGGGCCGCCGTCGCATAGTCGCGGGAGGTGTTGTCCAGATGCACGTGATAGCGCACGAGCGGGTCGGCCACCGTCGCGGCTGGCCCGAACGCCCGCAACAGGTCCAGCAGCAGGCCCGAGTCCTGCTGCTGCAGCAGCAGTGGCGAATGACCGCCCACCGCCAGATAGCGGTCCCGACGCACGAGCACTGAGCTCAGACAGACGGTGTGCTCACCGCTGAGCACACCCGAATAGTCCAGGACCGGACAGTGCTTGGTGACCGGACCGCTCGGCAGCACCCACTCGAACCCCGTGGCGATGAACGCGGCGTCCGGTTGGCGCTCGGCCAGGGCCAGTTGCCGGGCCAACTTGTCGGCCAGCCACTCGTCGTCCTGGTCGAGCAGCGCCACCCAGTCGGCCGACGTCAGGGCGACTCCGACGTTGCGAGCGACCGATACGCCCCGGTTCGGCTGACGGACGTAGCGCACGCGCGGGTCGGCATGGGCCGCCACCCACGACAGGTCCTCGGTCGACCCGTCGTCAACAACGACGACCTCCAGCTCCACGCCCTCCTGAGCCAGGACTGAGTCGAGACTGCGCCGCAGCCAGGGACCTGGCTCGTGGGCGGGGATGACCACACAGACCCGGCTCATCTGCTCCTCGGCTCCTCAGCTAGCTCCGCGACGTAGCGCCGGAGGGTTGCGACAAACTCCTCCTGGGAGAAGCGTGCCGCATGCGCGCGGATCACCTCAGGCGACCACGTATGCCGTTCGCCCGCCTCGACCGCGGCCGTCACCGCTGCCGGAGTGGACTCGGCGAAGAACAGCCCGCTGCGCCTGGGCGCCACCGTGTCGAGATACCCCCCGGCCTCCAAGGCCAGCGTGGGCACCCCGAAAGACGCGGCCTCCAACGGGGTCAGGCCGTAGTCCTCCAGGCTGGGCGCCACCAAGGCACGAGCCCGGGCATAGATCCAGCGCAGCTCGGCGTCGCTCACCCCCGACACCACCCGGACGTTGGTCGGCAGGTCGCGCACCAACCCAGCCCGCCCGGGACCATCGCCAACGACGACGAGGCGGCGGGACGGCATACCGGCGAAGGCGGCGACCACCACCTCGACGTTCTTGTAGGGCAGCAGTCGGGAGACGACCAGATGGAAGCCCGCGTCGGCCCAATCGGTCAGTGCCGCCACCTCGTGCTCGTCGCCTCCGGCGATCGCGTGCGGGGCGGGGAGCACGGTCGCGTCGATCCCGTATGCCGCCCGCACCCGGTCGCGGACGACCCGCGAGTTGGCGAGGTAGCGGTCGGCAGACCGTGCCGCACGCCGATCCCAACGGGTCAGCCACGGCCGCAGCACCACGAGGGCCGCCTTGGTCGCCGATCGCCGACCCTCGGGCCCGAGGTAGTCATCGGTTTGGTAAAGCCACCGAGCCGGGTTGTGGCAGTAAACGATTCGACGACCGGTGGTCCGGACCCCGTGGGCCCACCCGCTGCTGGAGACCAGGACCACGTCGGCGTCCGGACGCAGTCGCCCGGTGGCCCAGGCGAGCAGCGGCAGGGCGAGCCGGTGGTTGCGGCGCAGCACCGCGATCCGGTTGAGCGGTGACGTGACGACGGTGGCGTCGGCGAACTCGGGGTAGGTCCCGGCCGGGTCGTAGAGCGTCGTATAGACCGTCGCCTCGGGGAAGGCCGCACGCATCGCGAGAACGACCCGCTCAGCCCCGCCGCGCTGGGTGAGATAGTCGTGCGCGATCGCGACCGTGGGTCGGGCGCGCGAATCTCGGCTCCCCACAACGAGGTTGATGATCTCTCGGCTCTGGCCGACCCGTTCGGACCAGTCAGGGACGGCCGTGTCGACGGGCGGCAGCGCTGCACGGGAGCCGAGCCCGTCCGCCCCCACCGGACACGATGGCAGCGCCGCGAGCACCGCCGCCGGGAAGTCCGCAGCGGCGGCGACGGTGAGACGCGGCATACCGGAATCGGCGAAGCCCGCCACCGCAGTGGCGACGACCGGCCTTGCAGCAGCGCGGTATTCGTAGCGTTTGATCGGGTCCAGGCTCTGGGTGAACGGCGTGACCAGGTGCGGGACGAGCAAGACGTCGGCATGCCGAAGGTAGTCGGGGATCGTCTCGGCGGGACGGGGGCCGAGCACGACGACACCCGCGGCGACGAGTCGCTCACGGTCCGTCGGGGCCAACGGAGCCGGGCCCACACACACGACCGTCGCCCGCTCAGCGAGCGCGATCGCGGTCCGGGCCAGCAACGGCAGGTCCATCCGGTCGGTGTGGACCGTCCCGACGTAGAGCGCCACGGACCCCGAGGGCAGATCCGCCGGTCTCCTCGAATCCCGTTGGTATGCCGCGAGATCCACCGCATTCGGCACGAGGTGCACCGGACGGGAACTCGACTTGGTGGCCGCGAGGGTCGGCGAACAGACGACCACCTCGGCGGCCCGGTGCAACAACAGGGCCTCGTCGTCGACGAGTCGGGCGTGTTCGGCGGGGGTCCGATCGGCCAGCAGCCAATCGTCGGTGATGTCATAGAGGGCTCGCCACCCGGTGGCCCGCAGGGTGGCCGCCCCCGCCGGATCGTTGACCCACAACACCGGGTCCTGGAAGCCGACGGTCCGCGCCGCGCTGACCACGCACTGGGCAAGCCGCGCATCGACCTGCGAATCCACCACGCGGGGAAGCCATTTCGTCGGCTGCAGCAGCCACAGCCGGCCAGGGTCAACCTCCGGCAGGACCGGGCCGAGACGCAAACCGACGCCCCGGCGCGGGACGACGCGGTCGCGCAGCACGGCATACAGGGGGTCCGCGGCGGGTTCGACAAACAGGACCCGCACCGTCGGGTCGGCGCGCAACAGCCCCGCGACCAGGTGCTGGTTGCGGCGCCACACCTGATCCCACGCTTCGAGAGAGAGCACGACGATGTCCGTCATCGACGCGCCTCCAAGACCTGTCGATAGACGGCCTCGGTCTGCGCGACCTGCCGGTCGATCGTGAACCGCTCGCGTTGGGCGGCGTGCAGGTCGGCCCCGTATGCCGCCGTCCCCCGCTCGTCCTCGGCCATCGCGCGCAACCGGGCGGCTCCATCGGCGAGGTCGGCGTAGAGCCGAGCACCGGGCACCGAGCCCACCGTCTCGAGGTGCCCGCCGGACCCCGCGGCCAGGACCGGCAGACCGCACGACATCGCCTCCAGGACCGTCAGCCCCAGACCTTCGCGGGGGGTCGGCGCCAGCAGGATGCCCGCCCGCTCCATGAGGGCATCGACATCATCGCGCTGCCCGAGGAGGTCGACCGCGTCAGCGACGCCAAGCTCGGCGGCCAGGGCGAGCAACGCCCCCCGGGCCGAGCCGTCGCCGGCCACGGTGAGCCGCCATCCCCATCGGGCCACCTGCGACTGCGCGAAGATCCGCAGCGCGTCGTCGGTGTGTTTCTCGGGCTCCAACCGTTGCGCGACGAGCACAGTCCGGTCACGGGGGCCTGCGGACAGGTCGCGGCTCGGCACTCCCGTGTGGACGACCTGGGTCGGCGTGCGGCCACCCACAGCGCCAGCGACGAACGCGCTCACCGCGATCTGGGCGGCCAACCGTCGTTGCGCCACTGCGGCGACCAGCGGGCGCGCCCACCCGCTGCCGACCGCCCGCGGGTGGGCGAAGTGGGCGGTCGCAACGACGGCCGTGCCGCGCAACGACCAGGCGACTCCGGCCGCGACCTCGGCCGCCGTCATGTGGACGTTGACCAGGTCGGCCGACCCGCCGACGAGGGCCAGCGATCGGACGCAGGAGGCCAGCCCGCATGCTGGAACGTGCTCGACGTCCGGACCCATCCGTCGGCGCATTGCCCCCGGCTCGCCCCCGATCACGGTCACTCGATGCCCGGCCCGGGCCTGCTCGGCGGCCAAATTGGCCACGTGGTGTTCGACGCCGGCGAACCGGTCCGTGGCGACCGCGTGGACGACGATCATCGGCTGCCCACCCGCAGGGCCTGGGTCCGGCGCTGCGCGGCAGCCTCGTCCTCGTGCCGGGCGGCGACCCCGAGGGCGATCCCGACGATCAGCCACGGGACTGAGCCCAGCACGGTCACCCAGAACAGGTCGAACTGCGCCTGCGCCAGTCGGCAGACCAGCACCATCAACGGCAGCAAGCCGTAGGCGGGATCCATCCGGCGCAGCACGAGCATCGATCCGCCGAACAGGGCGAGGAAGGCGAGCAGCCCGATCACGCCGGCCGAGGTGAGCACTTCCAACTCCGCGTTGGGCGGCTGGAACAGGGTGGCGAAGCGGTCGGTGTACCACCAGCGCAGGCCGACTCCAAGCCAGGGATCGGTGAGCCAGACCTGGATCGACTCGGCGAACCAGTTGAGCCGCTGCAGGGTGGAGTTGAAGCGGTTGCCGGACTGGAGTTGGTCCTGAACCATGACCCCGACCGTGCCGATGACGGTGGCCACGACGATGAGCACGAGGCGGGATCTGTGTCGGTCGACCCGGCGGCGGACGACGACGAGGAAGAACACAACCACCAGCCCGAGCATCGCCTGTCGCGACTGAGTGATGGCCGCCGTGACAAGGAAGAAGGCCAGCAACCACCCCGAGCGGTGGGTGCGCCACCCGAACCAGGCCGGGCGCAGATAGACCAGCACAGCGGCGAGCGCAAGCATCGGGCCCGCGAAGTTCTTGTGCATGGGGAACGGCCAGGTGGGGTAAACCGGCCCGAACTGTCCGCGGGCATACTCCGGCACAGCCGTGGCCAACGTCCCGATCCCGATGACGGCGCAGGCCGCGAGCAGCAGCTTGATGGCGAGCGGACCGCGGCCGCCCCGTCCCACCGCCCATCCGACGAACAGGGCCCCGCTGACCAACAACCAGGCGTGCACCCACTCGATGAAGTTCGCGGCATACGGGTTGACGATGACGGTGAGCAGGGTGGTGAACTGGTAGACGCCGTTGAGCCCGACGATGGTGGCCAACTCGCGACTCACCGGGCGATGGCACAGCAGGACCGCGGGCACAAAGGCCGCCGCCAGCACGACATCAGACAACGACATGTTCAGGCCTGCTGCACCGAACCTGTTGACGACGACCAACGCCGGGACGGCCAACGTGGGAATGGCGATCGGGTCGAGCAGGGTCAGGCCTAGCGCCAGCGCGCCGCTGGCGATCGCCACGGCCAAGATCGGTTGCCGCGGCACCATGAGCCCGGCAACAACGACGACGCCCACCGCCGTCACGACCCCCACCACGCGGACGGCCCACTCGCGAAGCTGCCAGGCGGTCGTCATCGGGCCGCCCGTTCGCGCCGGACCGGCCCGGCCAGCAGCAGTCGCAGGCGGGAGCGAGCCGCGCCCGAGCGTGGCCCGCGCAGGACCGCGGTTCGCACGGCGGCGCCGGCCGCCTCCCCGGATCGCGCGATCGCCCAGCCCACCCGCCCGTGGTGCTTGCGCAGGTAGCGCTCCAGACCGGCGGTGAAGTGGACGAGTCGGCGGTCCGGGTCGGTGCTCGTCGCGGCTCCCGTGTGCAGGGCGGTCGCCTCGCTGGCGACGGTATGCCGCCATCCCAGCAACGCCGCCCGCTTGGCCCAGTCAGTCTCCTCGGCGTAGAGGAAGAACTCCTCGTCGAAGTCCCCGACCTGCTCCAGCGCCTCGGCCCGCAGCAACAAGACCGACCCGATGGCATAGTCGACCCGGTCCACGAGCCGGCTCAGGCCGACGGCGACCAGCCAACTGCCCGCCGGGCTCGGGAACGGCCACCCGACCCGGGCCTGGTCACCGCCCTCGTCAACTTGCCGCGGGCCAACGCTGGCCAACGCCGGATCGGCTGCCAACCGAGCCGACAGCGCGTCCAGGGCACCCGGCGCCAGGGCCGCGTCCGGGTTGAGCAGCAACACATCGGCACCGGGCAGGAGCGGGTCGGCCAGCGCGACGTTGACCCCGGCACCGAACCCCAGGTTGCGCCCCGGGTCGAGGTAGCGCACTCCGGCAGCACGGCATACCTCCTCCACGTCGGGCGAGGAGGAGTTGTCGACGACGGTCACCGGCCGGTCGGCAACCGAGCGCAGGGCCCGCGCGAGCAACTCCGGCGCACCGTAGGCAACGACGACGACCTCGACCGGCCGCGCACCTCCAGCGCGCGGGGTGCGCGGGGTGCGCGGGGTGAGCGAGGTGTGGGCGGCGACGGCATACAGGCGCTCGTATCGGTCCGCGACCGCCGCCCAGGTGACCCCCGCGGCCCGCGCCAGCCCGGCCTCGCGACACTGGCGCCACGCCTGCTCGTCGGAAGCCACCGCGACGAGCGCCGCCCCGAGCGCGGCGGCGTCGTCGGGCGGGACGAGTCGGCCCACTCCGCCCACCATGTCAGGGAGGGCGCCGCTGTCGCTGGCGACCACTGGTATGCCGCACGCCATCGCCTCGACCGCGACCCGCCCGAACTGCTCGACCCACCCCGGCGTCGTCAGCGAGGGCACCGCCAGGACATCCAGTCCGCGATAGAAGTCGGCCAGCTCTGACGCCTCAAGGGCTCCGGCGAACGTCACCCTGCCAGCGAGGCCCTCAGCGACCGTTCGCTCCCGCAGGGCACTCTCGTCGGGACCGGCCCCGGCAACACGCAGGACCAACCGAGGTTGCCCCGCAACAGCGTCGAGCAGGACGGCGACGCCCTTGTGGGGAGCCAGCCGACCGGCATACCCGACGACGATCGGAGCGCCGTCGACCGGCGCGCGGCGGGCGGGGTCAGGGGCGAAGACCGCGGGATCCAGCCCGAGCGGGATGACCTGCGGGCGCCCCGGGAAACCGCGCCGCACGAGCACCTCGCCGGCCGTCCGGTTGCAGACGCTCACCCCGGACGCGCCGCGCAACGTCCACCGCTGCATCACGCGGAAGGGCAGGGGGAGCCGCTTGTCGAGGTTCTGCGCGCTGTAGAGGACATAGGGCGTATGCCGTGCGCGCACCGCCCGCATGAGCAGCACCTGCGCGGTGGCGAGCGCGAACGGCTCCTCGTGCAGGTCGATGACGTCCCATGGGTCCCCGAGCGCCCGCCAGAGGGGCCGTGGGTCATAGAGGAACAGGGCGGGGTGTCGGCCGACCGTGGCGACCCCCTCGACCGGTTCGCCGGGGCGCGGGACCAGACGGACCGGCAGACCGGCCTCGTCCCACACGCGAGCGGAAAGGGTCCGGACGTCGTGGCCGCGGTCGCGCAGCCGTCGCTCGCGCTCGCGCCAGGCGTCGACAACGGCGCTGTGGCTCACCCGCAGAACCCGCACCGATGCCCTCCCACCACGTCTCGCAGGTCAGCCTAGGCGGGATTTCCCTTTTTGAGAGGTCGTTCGGGGCCGGTGTGGGACGATAGGCGCTCGGGTTTCTCGACGCCGGGGAGTGCATCGACCGTGCAGTTGCGTGAGTTGCTCGGCGTCCTTCGCGCCAGGTGGAGGACCGTCGCAGCGTGTCTTCTCATCGTCGTCGGCGTCACCGCCGCCGTGACGATGACGACGACACCCTCCTATACGGCGTCCTCGCGCGTCTATCTCACGGTGAACCGGCCACCAGACATCGCACGCGGCGACCTCGGCGGCATCGCCGTGATGCGCTACAACGACCTGCAGACTCTCGCCGAGGTCCTCTATTCGCCGACCGTCATGGAGCCGTTGCGGGCTGAGCTCGGGTTGCCTCCAGGCGCGGGCGTCGGCGTGGCACTGAACATCTCCGAGAGCGCCTCGGTCATGGACGTCATCGGGACCTCAAGCGACCCGCAGCTGGCGGCCGCGATCGCCAACACCACCGGCCCGGTCTTGGCCAAGGTCGCCGTGCAGTTCTCGCCGCTGTTGTCGCAGTCGGCCCCTAACGCAACCTGCGTGCCGATCACCACAGCGTCCGCTCCGAGCCTGCCAACCACCCCTGACGTGCGGCGCAACCTCGCCGTGGGCATCCTCATCGGCCTGGCCCTCGGCGTCGGGCTGGCGATGATCCGCCACGCCCTGGACACCAAGGTCCGCAGCGAGGCCGATCTCAAGGCCGCGTCGGACCGGCCAGTGCTGGCCCAGATCCCCTTGGAGCCCGGGGCAATCGACCGTCCGATCACCCTTGAGAGCGACCCGCACGGCGCCCATGCCGAAAGCATCCGCCGATTGCGGACCAACCTCATGTTCGTCGATGTCACGACAGGCAAGCACTCCTTCGTCCTCACCTCGGCGATGCCCGGCGAAGGCAAGACGACGACGTCGATCAACCTGGCCCTGGCCATCGCCGATGCCGGTTCTCGGGTCATCCTCGTCGACGGCGACCTGCGCAACCCGTCGGTGGCCAAGGCGATGGGGATCGAGGGCGGCGTCGGGTTGACGACAGCGCTGCTGGGCCGCGCCTCCCTCGCCGACGTCATCCAACCGTGGGGCGACACCGGGATGTCGGTGCTCGCCGCCGGTGAGATCCCGCCGAACCCCAGCGAGCTGCTCGGCTCCCGGCCGATGGCCGAGTTGTTTGAGAAGCTGGCAGCCGACTTCGACTTCGTCCTCATCGACTCACCCCCGCTGGTGCCCGTCATCGACGCGGTGCTGCTGCAGCGGCTCACCGGCGGGCTGGTCATGGTGGTCGCGGCCGAACGGACCCGCAAGAAGGACCTGCAGACAGCCCTAACCTCACTGCAGACAATCGATGTCGCACCGGCCGGCTTCGTCCTCAACTTCGTCCCGGTGAGCGCCAGCGACCCGTATCGCTACGGCACCTACCGCTACCAGCAAGGGTCGGCAGCCGCCAGCGCCGACCAGCGCCAGCCCCGGCAACAGCGGCCCCGCAAGGCGACCCCCGCTGCCACGCCCGCTGCCGCGCCCGGCCGGCGGGCGCGCCGACGCAGCTGAGCTCAGCGGTGATCCAGCCGGATCACCCGGTCGGCCTCGAGCCGCCTCAGCACGTCCCGCACCGCTGCCTCCACCTCGTCGGGCGGCTTTCCGTATGCCGCCGCGACCGCCTCGATGACCTCATCGGCCGACTCGTCGAGCGCAATCGCCAGAATGCTCGTCGCTACGGCATCGAGCACGACGATCGGGCCGTCTGGCAGCGACGCGACATAGGTGAGCCCGTCGCGCTCGACGATGCCAGCCGGTTCGACGAGGGCCCAGCGGGACGGCATACCGGATGGAGTGGTCATCGGCGCTCCCGGCGGGCGCGCGCCGCGACTTCGACTGCGGCGCGCCGGAACCGGTCGACAAACTCGTGGGCCACCTCGCGGCGGGTGGGGCGGCGACCGAGCAGCATCGCGAGGTGATCGGTGTTGACCAGAGGCGCCCGCAGGGTGATCGCCGCCTTGCCGCGCCAGGTGGGCTCTGCGGCCGCCCGCGCTCTCCACTCCTGCAGTCGCCCGCCGCCTTGCGAGGCGACCAGCCAGAGGCGATAGGTCGGCCGGTGTCGAAAGGCGTCCAGGCCTCCGGTGGCCGCGGCCCAGGCGACGTGGGCGTTGAGGCGTTCGACGAGGGCGCGGATCGCTTGCCGCTGCTGGTCAGGGGCGTTCGTCCAGGCATGTGCGACGTCCATCGCCGCCCGCGGCGACCCCTCGGATCGCGCCGCGTGCAGGACGAGGATGAGGGCTTGCGCGGCCGGGTCGGGGTGCGGGCAGGGCTGACCGGCCAGCTCGGCCTCGATCCGGGTCGCCCAGAAGACGTCGAAGGCGTCGGCGGCCGGGACCTCGATCCCCGGGATGAGCCGGTGCACGTCGAGGTCACCCCACGTCGGGTGGAACATCGTCACCGAATGACCGAACGGGGAGCCGGTCTCGAACCGGTCCCGAGCGGTCCACCCGTGGTTGCGGGCACCGTCGAGGAACTGGGTCACCTGGTCGGGGCGCACGAGGACGTCGACGTCGGACGAGGCCCTCCCGGTGTATGCCGCCAGCGGATCCATCCCCGGGCCCTTGATGACGAGCAGGTCGACGCCGAGGCGCTGCCCGAGGACAGCAGTTGCGGCATGGGCCAACTCGACCCGGATCGACGGCGGGATCATCGGTCGCGACCCCAGCCACGACCCCAGCCACGGACCAGGACGCTGGCCTGGACCAGAACATCGACGGCGGCCCGGGCCAGCGCGGCAGCGTCGGGGTGCGGGCCGTATCGCTGTTGCAGGAGCGCCGGCAGGTCGGCTTCGCAGATCCCGTCGCCCGCGGCAGACCAGATCTGCGTGCCGATGCCCTGCAGGTGCGCCGGGACCGAGCCGACGAGGACGATCGCCTCGTCGCCATCTGGACCGACCGAGACGGCGTCGAGGTAGGGCGCCCGCCAGACCGTGTCGCCGTCGGGGTCGACCGGCCCGCGCCGGGCCGGCTCGTCGGCCGGCAGCGCGCTCCACGACGCGCGGTCGCCGACCGGCTGGTCGTCCATGAGACGCGTCAGCACGGGGGCGGCGTCCGCGATCTCGGCATAGGTGAGCCGCCAGGCCCCACCGACCCGGTCGAGGAGGGCGCACATCTGCTGCAGCGGCCGGTCGAGCGCGACCAGGCCCGAGGACTGCTCGACGAGCGCGAAGACGCTCTCGATGAGGCCGACGGGTTCGAGGGTCGGCAGGTCACTGGCCGCGGGATCGCGATCGAGCAGAACCATCCGGTGCAGGGTCAGCCGCTGCTGGGCGACGGCCAGACCGAGCTCGTCCGGCCCGACGCTGGACTTGTCCGCGTCGGCCAGCCGGAAGGCTAGCGGCTTGGCGTAGGGCAACACTCGACCGTCGGGCGTGCAGGCGAGGGTCTCGTCCGTGACGTAGCCCCAACCGTGCGTCGCCAGGTGAGCGGTCGCCGTCGTCTTGCCGGTGCCCGACGACGCAACCAGCCCGAGCACGCGCCCGTCGGGGGTGGACAGCCCGGCTGCGTGCCACATGAGCAGCTCGCCGGTCGCCGCGGCGATGGCCGCCATGGTGACGCGCATCTGCACGGTATACAGGTATGCCGTCCGGCCACCTTCGCGCGGCTCGATGACGTCCCACTCCGGGCGAGCATCAGGCTCCGGGCGAGTCACCTCGGGCGCCAGACACCGGCTCCACTGTTCCCGGAGCAGCGGCAGGTCCGTGGCGGCACAGGCCAATCGTAAGGTGCGTCCGAAGACGGCGAACCGCACAGCGGTGCGTTCGGTGAGCGCAGGCACGCCCCCGAGTATGGCGCGGCTCGGCCCATCCCGGCCGGGCACGCGGCGGCGTCGCGCCGATGAGCGCCTGCTCGACGTATTTCACCTGACAGGTCGCCGGGTCGATGACGGCCCACTTGATGACGGTGCTGAGTCCGTTCTCGCTGTCCTGGTATTCCCCGCCGGTGACGACGACCTGCTAGATGTCGTTGTCCGGCGTCGGGTTGGGGGCGTTCTGGCTGCCGTCGTAGTCGGGAGCCGTCGCGAGGTTGAAGGCCGGGTCGAGCGCCGTGATCTGGTTGAGCAGCGTGGTCAACGCCGTGGCCGTCGTGATGCACGACGCGCAGGGGCAACTGCTCACCGGCAGGGCGTTGTAGGGCGTCACGTGCATGTAGTCCGGCGCCTGGGTGCCGTTGACCGTGAACGAGGAGAAGAACACCTGCATGCGGCCGTTGTAGGGCGACAGGCCACCTGCCTCGTTCCCGACCGACCTGTTGCGACAACATCCCGACACATCACGACGCACTCCGACACACCGACCCCAAGCCCCGCGACGACCGTCGACGTGAACTGCGGCACACTGTTCTGCGTGCCCCCCGCTGACGATTCCCCTGCCCAGTTCGGGGTCCTCGTCGTCTGCACCGGCAATATCTGCCGGTCCCCCGCCGGCGAACGCCTCCTGCGTCACCTGCTTCCCCGCGACCGCGGGATCGAGGTCACCAGCGCCGGCACGTATGCCGTCGTCGGCCACCCCATCGAGCCATCGATGGCCCGCCTGCTGGCTGCCGATGGGATCGACACATCCGGCTTCGCGGCGCGGCGTCTCACCGAAACGCTCGCCGCCGCAACCGATCTCGTGCTCACCATGGAGACCGGGCACCGGACCGCGGTCGTCCAGGCCCACCCCCAGGCCCTGGCCCGCACCTTCACCCTCCGCGAGTTCGCGCACCTCGTGGCCGCCGACCACGAGGCGACGAGCACGGCATACGGCAGCAGCGACCCAGCCGCCCGCTTGCGTGAGCTCACCGCCGTCGCCGCCGAGCGGCGGGCCCGGCGCCTCGTGCCGCCGTGCCCAGAACCGGACATCGACGACCCCTACCGGCTCGGGGACGCCGCCTACGCCCGCGCGTATGCCGCGATCCGCATCGCCGTCGAGGTCATCGCCAGCCGGGTGATCGGCCCGGTGGGTTAGCCGGAGTCACCGACCCGCACGGACCCGAGCCGCGGCGACCGCGCCGGTCGTGAGCCCGGCGACCGCAATGCCGGCACGGACCACCCGGCCACCGGCTCGGCGGATCCGGGCGCGCGGGGCTAGCTGACGATCGGTCAGCGCCCCGACACCTTCACGCAGCGCCCCGGCGACATCGTCGCGCAGGACCCCGGCGACATAGCGCCGGGTCCGGGGATCGGCCGTCCCAAGCGTGGACGTCAACAGGA
>WBZT01001089.1_pt1 | contig 20519 bp, 15 predicted proteins | sample 5204241 | NCBI WGS metagenome assembly WBZT01 (sample SAMN12344358, study PRJNA552823) | activated sludge metagenome | biome: Activated sludge suspended growth; feature: Nitrification reactor; material: Wastewater; isolation source: activated sludge from nitrification reactor of wastewater...
CCACGGTCAGGGCGGCGAAGAAACCATAGACCACGGTGGGGATGCCGGCCAGGATTTCCAGCAACGGCTTGGCGGTGGCGCGAAACTTCGGGCTGGCGTATTCGGACAGGTACAGCGCCGACATCAGCCCGATCGGCACGGCGACCAGCATGGCGATGCCGGAAATCAACAGCGTGCCGGCGAACAGCGGCACCATGCCGAAGGCGCCGGAAGAGCCGATCTGATCGGCGCGGATGGCGGTCTGCGGGCTCCACTGCAAGCCGAGCAGAAAGTCGGTCAGCGGCACCTTGTGGAAAAATCGAATGGATTCGAACAGCACCGACAGCACGATGCCGATCGTGGTGAAGATGGCGACGGTCGAACTGACGATGAGCAGCAGCGTGACCACTCGTTCGACCCGGTTGCGGGCACGCAGCTTTGGCGAGATTGCGCGCCAACTGTGAACGATGCCAACGGTGGCCAGGAGCAAGGCGACGATCCACAAGCAAACATGGCCGGTCAGTTGCAGGTTTCGGTAATGCTCGGCGGCGGCCAGGATGGTGGGGTCGGGCGTGCCGGACACGATGTTGCCACTGACCAGATTCTTGATGTCGTTGAGGACCAGACCGAGCCGATCCGGCGGTAATTCGCGCAGTTCCGGCGGCAGTCCGGCCACGACCAGTTCGAGGATGATGCCCGGTTGCAGCACCGCCCAGACCGTGACCACGATCAGTGCCGGGAGACCGCACCACAGGGCGGTGTAGGAACCGTAGAAACTGGGCAGGGAATGCAGGTTGCGAATATGGTCGCCGGCGACCCTGAAGGCGCGGTTGCGCCCCAGATAGTAAGCGGCGCTGCTGAGCAGCAACAGGATAAGCAGGAGATAGGACAGCATGAGGCGGTCACCGGGATGCGAAAACGCCGCCGGCGCCGAGGAAGCGATCCACGGCGACGGGCGGCGTTGCGAAAAGGACCGTTACGGGGTCATGGTCTTGAGGCTGTTGGCGTCGGCGGCGACCTGCTTGCGCTCGGCCGGCGGCAGGGGAATCAAGCCCTTGTCGGCAAGATAGCCTTCGTTGCCGGCGGCTTTCTCGCTGGTGAACTCGGCGATGTATTCCTTCATGCCGGGAATGACCGCGACGTGAGCCTTCTTGACGTAGAAGAACAACGGCCGCGAAACTGGATACTTGCCAGAGGCGATATTCTCGAAGGTCGGGGGGACGCCATCGATGGTTTCGCCCTGAATCTTGTCCAGATTCTCGTCCAGGAAGCTGAAGCCGAAGATACCCAGGGCGTTGAGGTTGGACACCAGCTTGTTGACGATCAGGTTGTCGTTCTCGCCAGCCTCGATGTACGCGCCGTCCTCGCGGATGGTGCCGCAGGCCGCCTTGGCTTTCTTGTCGTCGCTCTTTGCCAGATCCTTAATGGCGGGGAAATCCTTGCAGCCCTCGTCCATTACTAGTTCGACGAAGGCGTCGCGGGTGCCGGAAGTCGGGGGCGGACCCAGCACTTCGATTTTATGGGCTGGCAGTTCCGGGTTGACGTCCTTCCAGGTCTTCAAGGGATTGGCCACCAGCTTGCCGGTGCCCGGCTCAGGAACTTCCTTGGCCAGCGCCAGCCACAGGTCCTTACGGGTCAGCGACATCGGCTTGGTCTTTTTGGAGGACGCGACCACGATGCCATCGTAGCCGATCTTCACTTCGACGATTTCCTTGACGCCGTTCTTGGCGCAATTCTCCACTTCGGATGATTTGATCTTGCGAGAAGCATTGGTCATGTCGGGATATTGCACGCCAACGCCGCCGCAGAACAGTTTGAGTCCGCCACCGGTGCCGGTGCTTTCGACCTTGGGGGTCTTGAATTTGCTGTTGGCCTTGCCGAAATGCTCGGCGACCGTGGTCGAGAACGGATAGACCGTGGACGAACCGACGATGCTGATATAGTCGCGGGCGGACTGAGCGTGGGCCACGCCAGCCAGAGCGCAAGTCGCGGCCATGGCGAGGATAATTTGTTGTCTACGCACGGATAGCCTCCGGGTACCTGATTTAGGGTGGGTAAATTTTTAGGGGCGCCCCCGTCCTGGGGGTCGATTGAAAACCCTAAAGCAACATTACTACCGCAAGACGGCCTTTATATTTCATTTATATGTCAGTTTTATTGCAATGTAGGGATCGGCGGGTCATGACGAGCGGCGCGGGCGGCGGTAACGAACCAACGATGAGAGTTGTGGGCTTACAACTCCATCACGCGAGGTGGCGATGAGCGGTGGAAGTATTTTGATTACGGGTTGTTCTTCTGGCATCGGGTTCCGGGTTGCTCGGGGCTTGCAAGCGCGGGGCTGGCGGGTGTTCGCCACGGCGCGTCAACCGGCTGACGTGAGTCGTTTGCAAGCCGATGGGCTGGAGAGTTTAGCATTGGATCTGCGTGATTCCGTATCCATCCAAACAGCGGTGACGGCGGTGCTGGAGCGCACCGGCGGCCGGTTGGACGCCCTGTTCAACAACGGCGCTTACGGTCAGCCGGGTGCGGTCGAGGATTTGAGCCGCGAGGCGCTGCGGGAGCAGTTCGAGACCAATCTGTTCGGTACCCTGGAGCTCACCAATCGGCTCATCCCGGTCATGCGTCGGCAGGGCGGGGGACGGATTCTGTTCAATAGTTCGGTGCTGGGACTGGTGGCGTTTCCCTATCGGGGTGCTTATGTCGCCAGCAAGTTCGCGCTGGAAGGCTTGGCCGATACTCTGCGGCTGGAGCTGACCGGTACCGGCATTCACATTTGTTTGATCGAACCGGGGCCGATTCTCAGTCGATTTCGCGACAATGCCCATGCCGCCTACCGGCGGCACATCCATACCGAGAGCAGTCCACACCGGGAAAAATACGCGGCGATGGAAGCTCGCTTGCGCAAGCAAGGACCGGCAGCGCCATTCACCCTGCCACCGGAAGCGGTGCTGAAGCGGGTGATTCACGCACTGGAAAGCCCACGGCCCCGCGCCCGCTACCCGGTGACCGTGCCCACCTATTTCTTCGCCGTGCTGCGACGCTTGCTGCCGACCCGCGCACTGGATGCGATTCTACAGCGGGCCGGCGGTGAGGGCCGGCGCTAAAGAGCGCGAATCTGGGTCCGCCCGGAAACTGGCCGACCATCGCTGGTCATCGCCGGTTGCGACATGGCCTGCATGACCGAGTGCAAATCCAGCCCCCGCTGTTCCAGTGGTCGGCGGTGCTCCAGATCGACCACATCAAGCATGTGCTTGAACGGAGAGACCGTCACCTTGCCATCGACCAGACCGATGTAGATCCCGGTCGCCAAACCCCGCTCCAGTTTCCGGCTCAGGAAATCGATCGATGCAGTGCGCCCCAGCCGGGTCGCCAGCACGCGGTTGAAGGGAGTATTCCCTTGATCGATCTAATTTTAGCATCTTGTCATGATTGTTTTACTAAACGGATTTTTCGTCTCAGTAATGCCCTTTTTTGACACATTTGGTCATTTTACGCAATTCCAACAAAATGGCTTGAATCGCTTGACAGCGTGAACTCAAAAATATCAAATAAAATCAAATAATAATGTTATCAATTTAGGTCAGGACAACGACCTGGATTCAGGTCAGGATCTTAATTATAACCTATTGATTTATAAATATAATTAATAGCATTCGGGCATAACGGATTAGAGTGTTTAGGTAAAATATAAATTAAAACATTTAGTTAGTAATATTATTGTTGATATGGCCCTATTCTTGCCAAAATATTTTTTGGCCAAAAAAGTTTCCCCATGAAAATGCTAAGGTGAGTCGGTTTGTACTGGCCAGTCAAATTTTGATAGGGCAATAGGCATGCAGAAATGTATTTTAATTAATACAAAAGTGATATTTTATTGATATTTATAGCGTTTATAGCTTAATGGCTCAGGCGGCTTGAGCGAGCAAGTGGCTTGCCATGATGTATTATAATTTTACAATTGACAATATTTAAAGACGATTGTAGTCTCGTAACAAAAGATTCATGGGACGTCTATGCACGCTCTTCAATACTCGAAAGGCATTCCTGTGCAGCAAGAGAATCAACCAACCTTCTTTTGTAAGCTTGTCTGGGAGTTACAACGGCTTTGCGATGAAAAGCAGAGCGGTACTTTATTTATCACTACCGAAGATAATCAAGCAGCCAGGTTTGTCATTAAACAAGGGGTTATTATTGGCATAACTTACAGAGCTAGACATGGAGCCAGCACCATACCATTTATTAGGAATATAACGGGTGGTACCTATTCTTTTGCAAGTAAACGTATTTTTCTATCCTATGCTGAGTCGAGTATAGGGCCTTTGCCGAGTACACCCGAAATAATTCGCTTATTGAGCGCTGCTATTGAAACTCCCGCCCGACCCTTTCTTTCGCAACCGGCCGTTTCCGCGCAACCCACACTTTCTCAGACGACAGTCGAGCCAGTAACCAAACACTTCCGTGGCGTTAGTACGGCACCGGCCAAGAAAATTCTGGTGGTGGAAGATAGTACCGTTACTCGAAAAGTGATCGCGAAGACCCTGCTTGATAATGGATACGTTGTTGTGGAAGCGGAAAACGGTTTGGCTGCCTTTGCCCGGTTGAACGATGAGAAACCCGACCTGATGCTGCTCGATATTATCATGCCGGGTATAGACGGTTATAAAGTTCTTTCCATGGTCAGAAAACACGATACATTTAAAAATCTGCCTGTCATTATGTTGACCTCCAGAGATGGTCTGCTCGACAAATTGCGAGGAAAAATGGGTGGCTCGGATGAGTATTTGACCAAACCTTTCACTCCTGATCAATTGTTGGAAAAAATTAACAAACATTTGTCGAACCAGTAGGTCTCTTCATGAACGATTCCTGCAAACTGCTGGTGGTTGATGATTCAAAGATCATGCGCAGGCTCATTACCGGTCTTTTCGAGTCGGATGATAAAATTCATGTTGTTGGAGAGGCTGCCGACGGCCTCGAAGCGCTGGCCAGCGTTTCCCGACTTGCTCCTGACGTGATTACGCTGGATATCAACATGCCGGGCATGGACGGATTGACCACGCTCAAGCATTTGATGATTCGCAGTCCAACACCCACCGTGATGCTGAGTACCCTGACTCGGGAAGGGGAGAAGACCACATTCGACACCCTGCGTTATGGAGCGGTTGATTTCATCACGAAACCGACTCGACTGGATGGTGGCGAATTGGAAGCGCAAGCCCAGGACATCATCGTCAAAGTCAATCATGCCGCGGCCGTGGCGCTTGATGCGGTGCGCTACATTCGCGCCGTTCCACGTAACCATGCCATCGCACCTTCCGAGTTGCAGTCTTGCGACTGTGTGGTGGCACTCGGGGCGGCCGAGGGTGGCTACGGCGCTTTGTTGAAAATCATTCCGCAATTCCGCCCAGATTCGGCGGTCGCCTATGTGGCCATCCTCTACGCCGCGCCGCAGCACGTCGACGCCTTCGCCCGCTACTTGGACGATCACAGCGGCGTACGGGTCAAGCGGGCGATCGATGGCGAACCGGTCGAGGGTGGCGTCTGCTACCTCGGCGCCGGCGTGGAGTACCTCACCGTCGCTGCCCACAGTGGCCGGCTGATGTTGCAGGTTCACCGCGCGCCGTTCGCCTCACGGCGCGGTTCCATCGACCGGCTCATGTTTTCCGTCGCCGAAGCGATGAAGGGGCGAGCGGTGGGCGTCGTCCTGTCCGGTTCCGGGGAGGATGGCAGCGAGGGTCTGGAGGAAATTCATCGCATGGATGGGGTCGCCATCGTGCAAAACCCGCAAAGCTGTTTGCATAAGGGCATGGCGCAAGCCGCGCTGGCCCGGTGCCAACCCGACTTCGTGCTTTCGGATGTCAAAATCGCAACCGTCGTTAATGGCCTACTACCATGAGACCGCCATGATCACTCTACCCATTGGCTTTGTCGGCATCCCAGTTCAAACCCGTCTGGAGGTTAAATAATGAATAAATTATGGTTATGGTTTAACAACCAAAGTCTCAGGGTAAAGTTGATCACGCTGTTCCTCATTACCGGTCTCATACCCTTTGGCGTCGCCGTTTATTACGCTCTGAATCAAGCCAGCCAGGTGTTGGAAGCCCAAATTGTTCAGGCGACGGAAGGCGTGCGCGATGCTCGGAAGCTACTTGCGGCTAACTATTTTAATAATCGGACGGTCGGCGCCACCATGATGGCCCAGTCCGTGAAGGACTTTTGGGCGGAGGCGCTAAGCAAGCAGCAAGCCTTGCATGATGCTAAGAAAAAGAGCATTGAGCAATATTTCGCCGATTTCTATAAAGCAGTGGAGGATACCCGCCAAAACCCATCCACGGTGGATGACCTGAAGCGCTTGACCGCCGCTCTCACCAAGGGGCTGGACAGCCCCGAGTACAAGCAGGCCAACACCGTGGCTCAAAAGAACGTCGCTGCGATCGCGCATCTCACCGGTGGCAGCGAAGTCATGCTGATCGATGCTGCTGGCAACGCAGTGTTTGCTTCCGCCAGCAAGGGGGATTTGGGCGGCAACGTAAAAACGGGTTCTCTCAAGGATTCCGGTCTGGCTCGCCTCTTCAACAAGACTCACGATCGGGTGGGGATCGAGGATTACAGTGCCTATGAAGGAGCGGGCAATGCACTGACGGCATTCATTGGCGGGCCGATCGTGGACGGTAACGGCCAATATTTAGGTATGTTGGCGTTCGAAATTCCAACGGATTTCATTGACAGCATCATGCAGGATCGTACCGGCATGACCGAGTCGTTCGAAAGCTATCTAGTAGGCAAATCTGGCGATAAGGTGACGCTACGCAGTGACCGTGTAGTCCTCAAGGGTAAGATTGGCGATCCGAAAGCTGGCGCTGATGTCGACGCCATCATGGCGGGTAAGTCTGGATATGAAATGAAACGTGGTGAGATTGACAAGGTGTTTAAGCTCACCCTGTATGCGCCCTTGCAGATTGCTGGCTTGCAATGGGGCATCATCACTGCCGGTACGATGGAACAATTGTTTACACCAGCTAACTTCGAGAACACCAAGACCAGCTATTATCAGGACTACATCAAGCGCTTCGATATTTCAGACTTACTGTTGGTCGCGCCGGACGGTGAGGTGTTTTATTCAGTGGCCCATCGTGCCGACTATCTGACCAACTTAGTCAATGGGTCGTACAGCGATACCAATTTGGCCAAGCTGTTCCGGAAGGTACGCGATTCCAAACAGATTGGTTTCGCCGACTTCGAAACCTACTCACCCTGGAACAACGAAGCGCGCGGTTTCATCGCCGTCCCGGTCATCTCACAGGGTGAGTTGCTGATGGTGATGATCGAGCATGTATCTGCTGCAGAGACCAACAAGCTGATGGCGGATCGCTCGGGTCTGGGTAAATCCGGTGATTCCTACCTGATCGGTTCGGACAAGCTGGCGCGTTCCGACTCGCTCCAGGATTCCGCGCGTAACGTCAAGGATTCGTTCGCCGATCCGAATAAGCATCTCATCGTCAACGCTTCGGTGGACGCGATCGTGGCGGGAAAAACTTCGGAAACCGATGAATTTTATCAGGATTACCGGGGTCACCAAGTGGTGGGTTCCTTCACGACGATCGATGCACTCGGCTCGAAATGGATCGTGTTCGTCAAGCAGGATCTGACCGAGGCCTTCGAGCCGGTGTCGGCGTTGCGGAACGCTATGATCGTGATGGCCATCGTGGTCGCCGTCGCCGTCGCACTCCTGGCGTTGTTCGTCGCCGGCCTGATCGCTCGGCCGATCACCCGCATGGCCGGCACCATCACCCAGATCGCCACCAACCGCGACCTCACACTGGCCGTGCCGGTGGAAAGCAAGGACGAAATCGGCCATATGTCGGCGGCGTTTAACCAGATGATGCAGGTCGTTCGCAACGCCTTCGGGGTGGTGAGTAGCACGGCGACCGTCGTGGACACCAGCACCAGCGAAGTCGCCAAGCGTGCGAGCGCCAACCGCGAACGCGCCAAGGTCGAAGCGGAACAGTCCGAAACCGCCGCCAAGATCATTTCGGAGATGGGTGCCACCGCTGGCGAAGTGTCGCAGGCGTCGGTCGCTCAGAAGGAAGCGGCGGATCGTTCCAACACCACGGTCGTCTCGTTGCTGAAGGCCATGCAGGATGTGGCCACATCCGCCACCGCGCAGAACCAGGAAGTGAATACCACCATGGATCGTGTCGCTGAAATGGGCCAGACCGGTGCCAAGGTGGTGGAAACCGCGCGGCAACAGGGCGAGAAAGTGGTGGATGTGACCCAATCCGTCAACCAGATTGCCCAGGCGGTGGAAGAGATGAACAGGGCGGTGGCGCAGGCCACCGAGTACGGTCGGTCGGTGGCGCAGGCCGCCGAGGCCGGCAGCCGGTCGGTGGCTTCCACCGTGAGCGGCATGCGCTCCATCGCCGAATCCTCGGAACAGATTTCCGAGATCATCGGCGTGATCACGGAAATCGCCGAACAGACCAACCTGCTGGCGTTGAACGCCGCCATCGAGGCCGCTCGTGCGGGTGCGCACGGACGAGGATTCGCAGTGGTGGCCGACGAAGTCGGCAAGCTGGCGCAACGGGCTTCGGAGGCCGCCAAGGAAATCACTCGCTTGATCAAGGACTCTACCGCTCGTGTCAGCGAAGGTACCAAGCTCAGCGACGAGGCGCAGCAGGCGCTGGTGAAGATCGACGAGAGCGGCAAGATCAACATGCAAGCGATCGAGGGCATTGCCAAGACCGCCGGCCTGCTGGTTGCCAACACCCAGCAGGTGCGCAACCTGGTGAGCGAACTCAACACCCTGGCGCAACAGATCGCCGGCATGGCCGGTGAGCAGGGCTCCCGCCGCGAAGCCGCGCAGAAAGCGCTGGCGACACTGCTGGAACAGTCACGGCTCATCGCTCAACTGGTGACCGAGGCCAACCAGGGTGCCAGCGCCATCGGCGACGAAATGAAAGGCATTGTGGAGCGCACCGCGCACATGACCAATCTGACAGGCCTGCAAGCGCAACGCTCGAAGAAGGTTATGGAAATCGCGCAAACCTCCGCCGAAGGCGCGCGTCAGACGGTGGAACGTGCTGGCGGCGTGGTCAAGCTCAGCGAGGAATTGCAGGATGGCTCCCGCCGGCTCAGCGAGCAGGTGCGGCAGTTCAAGATCGTCAACAGCGAGGCTCCAATCACGCCGATGGCGCCCACGAACTGGCAGGCCGGTTAAAGCGGCGCCGGATCGAGCCGTGGTCGGCTAGTAATCAGCCGACTGGCCTGGTCCGGAGCGCAGACCCAAAGGAGCGCGAAAATGGCTGATGTACATACGACCAGGCGAATGGAAGAGGCTGAGGAGAAAGACCACCTCATGCAGTTGGTGGGCTTTATGAACGGCAAGGAAATGTTCGGCGTGGATATCCTGATGGTTCAGGAAATCATTCGAGGCGCGCCGATCACCGCCGTGCCCAATACGCCAGCCTTCGTTGAAGGGGTCACCAACTTGCGAGGCAATATCATCCCAGTGATCGACTTGCGCAGACGACTGAGTTTACCGACTGACCGGGAAAAATCGGGTAAAAACTGGGTATTGATTCTGGACATCGCCGGTAGGGTTACCGGTTTTGTCGTGGATGCCGTGACTGAGGTTCTCAAGATCGAGCGAGATTCCATCGAGCCGCCGCCCGAAATCGTCGTGGCAGGATTGGAGAGCCAATACGTTCAAGGGGTTTGCGATATTGGCGAGCGCTTGCTCATTCTGCTCGATTTCAATCGTATTCTGCTGGTGGAGGAAATCAAGCGGCTCAAGGAAGTGAACATGGGCGGAAAACGTTCGAGTGGTTTGGCGGGATAACCGCAAGGAATGAGAGACGTGGAGTAGAGTAATGGGTATACGCATTCTGGTTGTTGACGATTCTTCGATGATGAGAAAATTGATTTCAAAAGTGTTGAAGCCACCAGGCCATACGATTGTCGGAGAAGCCAAAAATGGTCTCGAAGCCTTGGAGCTTTACAAGTCGTTGCGACCGGATTTGGTGACCATGGATATTACCATGGACGGGATGGACGGCCTGAGCGCCGCCCGGGAAATCCTGCGTCACGATAGCGCCGCTCGTATCCTGTTTCTTTCCAATCTGGAAGAGGAGAAATACCGCGACGATGTCAAACGGCTGCACGCCATAGGTTTCATCAACAAGCATAAATCGCAAGAAGTTCTCAAGCTGATTGAAAATCTGGAAAAAACCGAGATAACTGGAATTGAGGACTAGCCGGATCGCCCGATTCCAATCCTAATACCGCTTTTGATAGAAGAGCATCCCATGATCGAGCTTGATCCATCGCTGATTAATGATTTTGTTGCCGAAGCTGGCGAGCATCTCGAAGAAATCGAATCGACCCTGCTGCGATTGGCGGATGATCCGGCTAATCAGGAATTGTTCAACACCATCTTTAGACCAGTTCACACGATCAAGGGCGCCTCTCAATTCATGGGGCTGGCCAGGATTGCCGCGCTTTCCCACAAACTGGAGGACTTGCTTGATTTGCTTCGCCAAGGAAAGAAAGCTTCGAGTCCGGGTATTGTGGAAACCCTGATCATTGCGCGCGACCGCATTGCCATGTTGGTGGCCGATCTGGCGCTTTCCCAGACGGAGGAAACGCCGGTTGACGATCTGATTGTCTTGCTCGAACAGATCATCGAGGGGCGAGAAGAAACGGAAAATACGGTGGAATCGTGGGAAGCAATGGAGATGGATCCTGTCGCCGAAACCTCGGATCGATCTCCCATGTTCCTGCCCGAGCGGGAAATCGAAATGCTTGCGGAAGAAGTTGTCGCCGAACCATCGGAGCTATCGCCCATGTTCCCGCCCGAGCGGGAGATCGAAACCTATGAGGAAGAATACGACAAGGAGTTGTTTGCCATATTCCTGCAGCAATTGCAGGAAAAACTGGATTTTCTGGGCACACAAACCAGTATGTTGTCCACCGCGACCGATAAATTGGAGATTCTGGAGCAGTGTCTCAATTGCATTAATAGCCTCAGTTCTTCCGCCAATTACATGGGTTACCAAGCGCTTGCCCTGATTTACGAGCAGTGGTGCGATGAAATCCTCGCGGCCCAGCAGTTGGTCGCGCTGGATCAGGAAGTTTCCATGGACTTCATGGAAACCTACACGGCCAGAGTGATCAAGCTCTTTCCACAGTACGGTGACCGCCTACTACATGGAGATGGATCGCTGGTGGCGCCTTCAAGCGTTGGCGGAGGTGTCGCGCCGGAGATCGTCGAGGAATCCTTACCGAAAGATCGCTCGGAAAACGAGGAATTACCGACGAAATTGACTGAAACTCCGGCTTCCTCCGTGAAAACGAGCCTGATGGACCAAGCCGAGCCGGCGCTTGCCAAGCAGCAAGCGGAGCCTGCCACGGATGTGGGGCTGGCTGGGGAAGCGGAGAACGAGCCCCAGAAGACAGACTTGCCTCAGGGCACCGGTGAGCGGGTATTGAAGAAAAGCGTCCGAGTGGATGCGCACAAAATTGACATGCTGATGAATCAGGTAGGGGAACTGATTGTCGATCGTTCCTATTTTTTTCAGTTGTTTAACGAGATGAGAAATCTTCAGCAGCATCTGAAAGTCAATGCTGGACTCGACCCGAAGGAAATGAAGCTGCTTAGGGCTTTTACCTATCGTTTGGGCGAAGCGATCGTTTCCCTGAGCCGAACTTCCAACGAGCTCCAGGAAGGAGTGATGAAAGTACGGATGTTGCCAATCGCTCAGCTTTTCAATCGTTATCCCCGTTTGATTCACGATCTTACCCGGAGTACCACCAAACAGGTACAACTGGAAATCCGGGGCGAGGAAACGGAGCTGGATCGGATGATTATCGAAGAAATTTCTGATCCGTTGATTCATCTGATCCGGAATGCAGTCGATCACGGTTTCGAAACTGTGGCGGAGCGTAAACGCTCGGGTAAACCACCAACTGGTACACTGCTTCTTGAAGCTTATCATGAAAGCAACCATATCGTCATCGAGATTACCGATGATGGTCGAGGCATGGATCCCGAGTTAATCAAGTCCAAGGCTTTGGAAAAGAGATTACTTTCCAAGGAAGAATTAGAACGGATGGGAAGTCGAGAATTGCTTCGACTGATAATGACACCCGGTTTCTCGACAGCTTCGGAGGTGACCAACACTTCTGGTCGTGGGGTTGGCATGGATGTGGTGAAGAAGAATATTGAAAAACTGAATGGCATGATTGATATTGAATCCACTCTCGGCCTTCAAACACGAATTCGACTAAAGATTCCGTTGACATTGGCGATTATTGCGGCGTTGATGGTGCGGGTTGGCGATAATCTGTTTACCGTGCCATTGGCCAATGTCGAAGAAACGCTGCGGATTTTTTCCAAGGAAATCACGACAGTGGAGGGCACGGAGGTCATTCATCTTCGCGGTAGAACCACACCGATATTCCGCTTGTCTGTTTTGTTCAATATCCCATTGAGCTATCAGGAAAGCGATAAGTTTTTCGTGGTTATCGTCAATGCCGGATTGCGGAAAATTGGACTGGTGGTGGATGAATTGCTGGGACAAGAAGAAGTAGTGATCAAACCATTGGTTGATTATTTGCAAGAAAAAAGCGGTTTATCCGGCGCTACAATTATTGGTGACGGTCGGGTTTCTCTGATCTTGGATGTATACGAGCTGGCGAATATTGCCATGAATCGGCAGGTTGCCAGATACCAGGAATTAAACCTGGACAGACGGAAAGCAAGTATTGATAAAACCGGTTATCCAGCAGCAGGTAAGTTGAATTAAGCTGCTCAAATCAGACTTTCTTATTGGGCGATTTTCTGGTTGCCTCTGAGCCGCTTTTCTCCAAACCGGTGGAGAGTTAAAAATGGTGGAAAAAATAAAAGTCCTGGTGGTGGATGATGCCTCTTTCATGGTCAAGGCAGTCAGTGAATTACTCGAATCCGATCCTGGAATTAAGATCGTTGGGCATGCCAGAAATGGTCTGGAGGGCTTGGAAAAAATAAAATCGTTGCATCCCGATGTGATCACACTTGACATGGATATGCCGGTGATGGATGGTATCACGACTATTCGTCATATCATGATCGAGGCGCCGGTTCCTGTTGTGGTGCTGAGTTCGCTATTCAGCGATGGCAACATTACCTTTGAGGCGTTACGATTGGGTGCGGTGGATTTCCTACCCAAGCCTTCAGGAGCTATTTCCCACGATATCCATCGTGCCAAGCAACAATTGATTGATCGGGTCAAGCTGGCGGCGGTGGTAAATTTACATAATGTCCGTCGGGTCAAGCTAAGCCGCTGGGATAGTCGGGAGGACTTAGCTGAGCGTTATGGATTTCAATCGCTCGATTATTTATTGGCCATAGGTACTACACTGGGCGGACCGAATACATCCTTGCGTCTGTTTTGCAATCTTTCGCCAAAACTACCAATTGCGGCAGTAGTCGTACAGGAAATCTCTCCAAAAATATTGCCGGCCTTCGTAAAAAAATTTGATGAGTATGTTCCTTGGAAAGTAGAGGTTGCTCGTGACGGAGCAGTTTTGGAACAAGGCGTCTGTTATGTCAGTTCCTATGAAAATACGATTACTTTTCAAGTGAATTCCAAACGAGAGGTTTGCTTGCAGGTCGGTACGGCATCGGATAAACCATTGGATGCATTATTCGCATCTACAGCAGATATTTTTGGACGCCACGCCATCGGACTTTTATTGACTGGAATTGGCGATGATGGTACGGAAGGCTTTGCTAAAGTCAAGAAAAATTCTGGTACCACCATCGCACAGGAAGTAGAGACTTGTGTTTACCCCAATTTGATCCAGTGTGCCGTAGAGCGGGGGGTTGTGGACTTGGTGGTGAACGAAAACGAACTGTCTTCCACCATAGCGGCGCTGATAGAAAATACTGCTCATGCCGAGGTGTGAGGTTGGAATTGTAGGTATGAACAGGCCACTAACCCATTATTGTCGCTTCATGATTAGTGAGCGCATGCCAAAACTGATGATATGGTGTTACGACAATCGACGTACTGTTTTGCCTTTCATCACGCTTGCAATAATGCTCCTGATTTGGGAGTTGACAGCCCGGTATAGTGGTTGGAGTCCCCATGTTTTTCCCAGCCCATCGAAAGTGGTGTACAGCATGGGAGAGTTGATCGCTAATGGTGCTCTTTTGCGACACTCGATCGCCAGCCTGTTTCGAGTGACAGTGGGATTCTATTTAGCAGTCATCTTTGCCATACCCTTGGGCATTTTCCTGGGGCGGATGGAAATCTTCAATTTGATGCTGAACCCACTTATTCAGTTTTTACGGCCTATATCACCGCTGGCCTGGATTCCCTTGGCGGTGCTGTGGTTCGGAATCGGAGATAAGCCCGCTGTTTTTCTGATCTTCCTCTCCTGTTTTTTCCCTCTTGTGGTGGCCACGGCGATAGCGGCTCATACTATTAATCCGATTTTTTTCCAAGTTGCCGCCAATTTTAAATTTAACCATTGGGAAACCATCACCAAAATTATCCTTCCCGCTATTATGCCGAACGTATTGACAGCTTTGCGCCTCACGATGGGGATTGGGTGGTTGGTTGTCGTGGCTGCGGAAATGCTGGCGGTCCGCTCTGGTTTGGGGTATCTGATTCTGGATTCCAGAAATGCTTTAAGGATGGATTACGTCATGGTGGGTATGATGATGATCGGGTTACTCGGAATCGTGCTTGATGAGTTGATGCGACGATTGGCGTATCTACATCCGTCGTTGCAGAGGCCTTACTAGCGAAAATGATCGTACATCCAGCATGAGACCTGGATTGTTCCGGTTTTTCTCCAATAAGATGACAAGAGTAGCGAGCAACACCGTGGGGCATATCCTGATTCAAGACGTGTGCAAATCATACAAGAACCGGCGGCTTGAACGCCGTGGTCCCCGCGATTTATATCAGCCTAACGAGATGATGCATGTTTTGGATCACATCAGTCTCGAATTTCTGGAAGGTGAAATGGTGTGCCTGTTGGGTCCTTCCGGCTGTGGGAAATCGACTTTGCTGCGCATTATTGCGGGCTTTGATACGCCGGCCTCGGGCGAGGTTACGATTGATGGTGAAAAGGTGCGTGGTCCCAGCCCACACCATATCTTTGTTTTTCAGCACAGTGGCTTGCTACCCTGGATGACGGTCTGGCAAAACGTCGAATTGGGTGTGCGAAACGTGGGGGATGTTCGGGCAAGAGGGGAAATAATCCAGGAAAATATTGATATGGTCGATCTGACCGGTTTTGAGCAGCACTATCCCTATCAATTATCGGGAGGGATGCAGCGCCGGGCCGAATTGGCAAGAGCACTGGCCGCGAACCCGGATGTCCTGATCATGGATGAGCCTTTTAACGGCCTGGATTTCCTGAGTCATATGAAAATTCGCGAGGAAATCGTCAATATGCATGAACTATTGCGCAAGACCACTTTGGTCGTGACTCATGATATCGACGATGCCTTGTTAATGGGTGATCGAGTTGTGGTCATGAGTGGCAGGCCCGCCCAAGTTACATTGAATCGCCAACTCGATTTTCCACACCCGCGTGATCCTAAGAAAAATACAGTTTTGGGCGACGTTCGCGATGAGCTATTCCTAATGCTCGGAGTGAGCTATGCCATCTGAATGGATTCACCGCTGGCGCTTTCCCTTGGTTTGGCGTATTGCCATTGTTGCCGCTGGTTGGTTGATCCTGATTTCCTTATTGCACTATGCATTTAATATGGAGCGTGACAGCAAAAGAATAGTGCGTTTGGGCTATATGCCGGTGATCAGTAACCTGGCGGCGCCATTGCTGGATTATGCCAGTCGGGATCAAGGCGATGTGCGGTTCGAGGCGTTGAAGTTTTCGTCTTTCGCGGAGATGGGGGAAGCGCTACGCAACGACCTGATTGAAGCCGCTTTTATAATTGGACCCTTGGCCATCGTACTCAGGCAGCAGGGAGAAGATGTCAAAGTGGTCTATATCGGCAACCGGCACGAAAGCACGCTAGTCGCCAGGAAAGATTTACAGGTAACCACGCTAAACGATCTGATCGGCAAAACGATTGCTGTCCCCCTACGTTATTCAGGACACAATTTGAGCATCCGCCAATCGATGGAAAAGCTCGGGCTAACCGGAAAAATAAAAGTGGTTGAAATGAACCCGCCGGATATGGCGGCCTCTTTAAGTGCCGGCTCCCTGGATGCCTATTATGTTGGCGAACCGTTTGCGGCCAAAACCTTGAAAAGTGGTGACGCCAGTTTGGTTTATTATGTCGAGGCGGTATGGCCGAATTTTATTTGCAATTTGACTTTGGTCAAACAAAAATTTATTCAAGAAGAACCAGCCATTGTAAAGTTACTGGTCGAAGGGGCCGCTCGTTCCGGAGTTTGGGCAGCTCGGAATACTGATGCAGCCGCCAGAATCGCTTCGCAATATTGGAATCAATCCACTGAATTGGTGGAATACGCCTTATCGACTCCAGCCAACCGAATTCGCTACGATCAGTTTATTCCAAAACAGGAGGAAATGCAGCAGATGGCTGATCTGATGGTGCACTTTGGACTGCTGCCCAACAGCGATATTACTGGCTTGGTGGAAGACCGGTTCGCGAAAGCGGCTAACTTGGCTGAAGTGACCAATATTGAAAGCATCCTCCAACCATTGAAGTCGAAATGATCTCGATTATCTTGCTAAGTAGTCCGCCATATTTTCCAGGTACTTTTTGAGGGCTTTGTATTCATCCTCATAGATATCCAGAAATTTCACGCCGATTTCATATCCATTGCCATCGTGGGATGGATCCATCCAGACGACTTCCGCAATTGCAGTCAAGGGAGTATTTTCAACAGTTCCGGCCGAGTCATCGATGATCGATACCACGCTCTTGACGTAGCGCCGCCAGCCTTTTAGATTGATTTTCAAGCTCAGTCGGGTGCCAGGCTCATAAGCGTTGGCAACGGTAAAGCCGATTCCACCTTTTGCTATATCCCGCAAAAATCCTGATTGGTCCACTTCGGTCGAAAAAGGATATTCGAGCTTGGTGATTGTTAAAGGAACCTCTTTTGGAAGTCTCGGGTAGTCGCGTTTGTCGTGGTCGATTTGCGCCTGAGCCATGGGGTGTTCCTCAGATTTTGATGATCGGATTCCTATTATTATATTTTTGCGATGAGAGAGCTTCAAGAATGAGCTGTATTTAATATGAGGAGCTTGCCAGTCGTCCTTGACTGGAGTGTTGGGTCTCGCTGTCTAAATCGAACCGCTGCTATCCGCGAGCGTCGGTTGCGCCATGGCCTGCATGACCGAGCGCAAATCCAGCCACCACTGTTCCAACGGCCGCCGATTGGCGATATCGACCATGTCCGCCATCTGCTTGATCGGGAAGGCGGTCAGCTTGCCTTCGGCCAAACCCATGAACACGCCCGCCGCCGTACCGCGCTCCAACTCCGTGGTGAGAAAGTCAATGCCATGAGCCGCCAGCCGGGTGGCGAGGATGCGGTCAAATGGCGAGGGGTTGCCTCCCTGCTGAATATGGCCTAGCACCGCCTGGCGCACATCGAACAGCTGACCACCTTCTTCTTCGAACAACCGCGCCAGAAAATCAGTGGTGTATAGCGCGTTGGCCTGCTCATTGCGAATGGTCAGATATAGTCGCCGCCCGCCGCGAAAGCTCTCGACCATGCGCTCCACGTCGGCCTGTAAATCCTTGAGAGTGATGCCCTCCTCAGGCAGATAAATCCGTTCGGCGCCACCCGCCAGGCCGCTCATCATCGCCAGATAACCGCAATGTCGACCCATCACCTCGACCACGAAACAGCGCCGTGCCGCCATCGCCGATTGCTTGATACGATCCAGCGCTTCGACGATGACGTTAAGCGCGGTGTCGGCGCCAATGCTCAAGTCCGAGCCGGGCAGGTTGTTATCGATGGTGGCCGGCAGGCAAACCATCGGGATCTTGAAAGCTGGATAGCGCTCCCGCTCGCTATCCAGCCGGTGTAGTGCTTGATAGGCTTTCCAGCCGCCGATGACCAGCAAAGCGTCGATGCCGTGTGTTTCCAGCGAACGGGCCACGGCGTAGAGTTGTTCGGTGGTTGGCGTTTGCCGGCTGGCGCCCAACTCGGCGCCGCCCAGCGCTGTCCAGCCTTCGACATCACCCCAGGTGAGCTCCTTGATGCGCCCATCGACCAGTCCGGTAAAGCTGCCATGTACCCCTAGCATCACATGTCCGCGATCGCGACCCAGACGCACGGCGGCACGGGCGGCCGTATTCATGCCCGGTGCCAAGCCGCCGCCGTGCAGCACGGCGATCCGGCGCGGACGAACCGGCGGCGTCACGCTGGGCAGCGCTTCGGCCATGGCCCTGAAGGTTTTGGTCATTTCGGTAAAGCTGCCGCCGCGCAGCTCCACGGCCTTGGCGTAATCCTTTTCGGCAATGGTCCGGGCGATTGCCCGGGTCTGCTCGACGCATTGCATCAAGGGTAATCGTCGAACCCGGTTGTAACGGACGCCGATCAGTTGCGGCTCGCTGTCTGGCGTGGCCGCCAGCAGTTCCTGGACGGCGGCATGGCCGACCAGGGTGCTCATCCAGCGGTCATAGGCGCTGGGCGTGCCACCGCGCTGGACATGGCCGAGAATGGTCACGCGGGTATCTTCGCCCAGCCGCTCTTCCAGAATCCGACGGATGTAGTCGCCGCCGATGCGATTGCCGGCCCGATCGGTGGCGCCTTCGGCCACCACCACGATACTGTCGCGGCGACCTGCCGCTCGGCCATGGCGCAACAGTTCGCACATGCGGTCTTCCCAACCTTCCGCCGGGGGATATTCGGGAATAAGCACGTAGTCGGTGCCGCCGGCGATGGCGCTGGTCAGCGCCAGGTAGCCACAATGCCGACCCATGACCTCGACCACGAAACTGCGCTGGTGGCTGGCGGCCGTGCTGGTCAGCGCATCGATGGCTTCGATGATGCGGTGCAGGGCGGAATCGGCGCCGATGGTCATGTCGGTGCCGACCATGTCGTTGTCGATGGAGCCCACCAGCCCGGCGATCATCAACGCCGGGTGAGCTTGGGCGGTGGCTTCATCGATTTCCCCGGCTTGAACCAGCTCCGTCAACAGTTCTGGCCATTCCTGACGAAACAGATTGGCGCCGGTCAGGCTACCGTCACCACCGATGATCACCAACCGGTCGATGCCACGCTGGAGCAGATTGCAAGCGGCGCGTCGGCGACCCTCCCGCTCACGGAATGCCGGGCAGCGGGCGGTGCCGATGACGGTACCGCCCCGATGCAGGATGCTGCCGACATCGTCCCACGACAACGATCGGATGCGATCGCCACCGTCCACCATGCCTTGATAGCCTTCGAAAATGGCGTGGACGGCGGCGCTCTGATGCAGCGCGGAGCGGACCACCGCGCGTACTGCGGCGTTCATGCCCTGGGCATCGCCGCCGCTGGTCAGGACGCCGATGCTGGTTGGGAGATTGCTGGCCATGGGGTCGATTTCCTTCGGCTGGTGAAAGGGGATGGGAGGAAGTGTAACGCCGTTGCATAACCGCTGGATTACCGCAGCAACGCCAGGAACATGCCGGCGGCCACCGCCGATCCGATCACGCCGGCCACGTTGGGCCCCATGGCCGCCATCAGCGGGTTGACCTCCCCATCGGTTTGCTCGGAAACGAACTTCTGCACCACCCGGGCCGACATTGGCACCGCCGACACCCCGGCCGCGCCAATGCAGGGATTGATGCGCTTGCCTTCCGGGAGGATCAGGTTGAGCAATCTGGCGAACAGAATGCCGCCCGCCGTGCTACAGGCGAACGCCACCGCTCCCAGCACCAGGATAAACAGGGTCTGCGGGCTGAGGAAGGTGTCACCCTGCATGGTGGCGCCGACCACCAGGCCGAGGAAGATGGTGACGATGTTGATCAGCGCGCCGCCGGCGGTCTTGCTCAGCCGGTCGGTGACGCCGGATTCCCGCAGCAGGTTACCGAACATCAGCATGCCGATCAGCGGTGCGCTGGACGGGATGGCCAAGGCGGTCAGCACGGTGATGAAGATCGGGAAAGCGATGACCGCCGTCTGCGATACCGGCCGAGCTTGGGGCATGTTGATGGCGCGCTCCTCGGGAGTGGTCAGCAGACGCAGGATCGGCGGTTGGATCACCGGTACCAGCGCCATGTAGCTGTAGGCGGCCACCGCCACCGCGCCCAGCAGGTGCGGGGCGAGAATGGCGGTCAGGTAAATGGAGGTCGGTCCGTCCGCCCCGCCGATGATACCGATCGACGCCGCTTCCTCGGCCGTGAAACCGAACAGGTAGAAGGCGCCGAGCGCGGCGACGAAAATGCCCAACTGGGCCGCCGCGCCGAGCAGCAGGGTGATCGGCCGGCTCAGCAGCGGCCGGAAGTCGGTCAGCGCGCCCACCCCCATGAAAATCACCGGTGGCAACAACTGGGTCTTGATGCCCATGCTGTAGATCAGTTGCAGCAGCGGCACGGTCTGACCGGGCTCCGCATGAAAGCT
>WBZT01001090.1_pt1 | contig 20517 bp, 17 predicted proteins | sample 5204241 | NCBI WGS metagenome assembly WBZT01 (sample SAMN12344358, study PRJNA552823) | activated sludge metagenome | biome: Activated sludge suspended growth; feature: Nitrification reactor; material: Wastewater; isolation source: activated sludge from nitrification reactor of wastewater...
CACCCGCGGGCGCGGCCTGTTCGCGGAAACCTGGACCGACTACGACATCAAGCTGCCGGTGGAATACGCCAGCAGCGTGGTCCAGGGCGGCGCCGTGCTGTGCATGGGCCAGGCCGGCGAAACCCGCGTCGCCAAGATCTACACCGTGAAGGACAACCGCCTGTCCGTCGCCCTCAAGGCCGTGGGCCGGGGCCGCCTGTCCAGCCGCATCAACCTGGCCATTCCCTGCTGCGACGGCCCGGCTGGTCGCTATGTCGTGAATGGAGAGATTCCTGGCGGCTTCGGCCAGTCCTTCACCTGGAACGACCTCAGGGAACTCGTCCTGGAAGACCACTACCTGGGCGGCGCGATCCGCCTGAGCAGTTCGGCGCCGGCCCGCATCAAGGCCCGGCCCCACATGACCGTCTCCCAGTCGGAAGCGGGTTTCGAGAAGATCATGCAGGCGGTGGAACTCACCTTCACCTGGGAAGTGGAAGGCCCCACGGAAATCCAGGTGGACCTGGACGTTCTGCCGATCAAGGCCGCCTGATAGACTGCGCGGCCTCGAATTGGAGAATGCGATGAGCGAACAAGTCATCCGCGCCGGCAAGGTGGTCTACATCACTTATTCCGTGCTCGACGAACAGGGCAACATCTTCGGCCAGCAGGACATGCCCACGGGCTATGTCCAGGGCGCCGACAGCGGCCTGTTCGCCGCGGTGGAGCGGGCCCTGGAGGGCAAGCGGGAAGGCGACCAGGTGCAAGCCCGGGTACCCCCGGAGGAAGCCTTCGGCGACCCCGATCCGGACCTGATCATCAGCGAAGAGCTGGAGAACCTGCCCCCCATGCTGCGCAGCGTTGGCGCCCAGGCGGAAATGCAGAACGACGCCGGCGACGTCCTCACCTTCCGGGTGGTGGAGATCCAGGACGGCAAGGTCACCCTGGACGGCAACAATCCCCTGGCCGGCAAGCCCTGCGTCGTGGCCGCCACGGTGGTCTCCGTCCGCGATGCCACGGCCGAGGAAATGCGCAACGGCTTCCCCGCCGATCAGGGCGCGCCGCGCATCCACTGAGTACGGCTTTTCCCCCCTTTCCTAAAGGGGGGCAGGGGGGATTTGGCGCGGGCTGAAATAGCCCATGCCGCCAATACCCCTTGCCGCCCTTTGGAGCCTATTCTGATGTTTGCCCGGGCGGGCGGCACGGCCCGTTACCCGGCAAGGGCTCCTGGGGCGAGCATCACCGCTTGGCGGTGAGGGGTCATAACTGACGGTCGGGCATCACATCGACCGAGTCAAGGCCAGCATTGCAGCGTTACGGCGCAGCCTCCCCACTTGCATCCTCCAGCCGTCGGATGTTCACACGGCATGGACACCTCGAACACCATTAGCTAAGTTTTAAACCAGGAGCCAGGGAACAGGGCCGAGAGGATGCGATGTGCATATATTTTTGGCTTGCGTGGGAGCGAATCATGACATTGAAGATGCGTCTGACGGTGAAGCATGGATTCGGCTTGCTTGCCGGAATTTTCCTGGCGGCCATGTTGGTGTCGCAAGCGGGCATTGCGGACAGCAATGGCTACTGGGCCTTCAAGATGACGGAGGCGGAAACGCCCTCCAAGGAAGACCTGGGCAAGTACTGCAGCTACAAGGGTGACGGCAACCGCAGCGGCCTCCTGGGCCTCGCCCATTTCGAGACCAAGTGCTACAGCCCGACCTGGAATACCACCACCACCTATGCCGGCAACATGGCATGGAGTTACCACACCCAGTTCGACCGGCCCGAGGTGGAATTCAACCAGGGACTCGACGTGCTGATCCCGGGCAAGTTGATCGGCTTCGCCCTTACCGCGACGAGCACCTCCCAGGCCAACGGGGTGAGCGCCTGGGTATCGATGGGGTGGAACCACCCCGGCTCGGGGAGCGTTTCGGTCGGCGGCACGCCGGGCGCGCCGGCTGGCGGCAAGGCCGTGGGCAAGGGCCACGCGAAGGTGTTCGGCAAGCCCAATCCGCTGCCCAACGGCAAGCTGCCGCAGCTGGCGCTGGAATTCGTGGTCAGTGGCGGCAATGCGCAACGAGGCATCAAGGTGCGGTACCTCTACGACTGGGTCCAGGGTGGCCCAGGCCAAGAGGAACGGCGCCCGGAACCGCAGCATGCCGCGAATTTTCTGGGCTGCTACAAGGATGCCTGGGACCGGGATCTCTCCGGTTACACCTTCAACGATCCGGGCATGACCACGCAGAAATGCATCGCTGCCTGCGTGAAGAAGGGCTTTGCCTATGCGGCTACCCAGTACGCCAGCCATTGCTTCTGCGCCAATAACTTCGGCAAGCACGGCAAGGCAACGAACTGCGATATGCCCTGCGGTGGCAACAAGGCCGAGATCTGCGGCGGTAATTTTGCGAACAGTGTCTATGGCATCGATGGAGGCGGAGTCTACCCGCCGCCCCAGTCTTCGCCGCCAAGGCTGGAGGGGGCATGGCGCGCGGTCTGGGAGGCCAAGGGTTTGGACAAGTCTGGCTATCGGATTACCCAGGATGCGAGCGGGAATCTGACCTTCATCGCGCCCGACGGCAACCGCTCGAACGGTCGCTTTATCGGTTCCCAATCGGTCGAAGCGACCGACTGGGGAGGGGGGAAAGGGTCGATCAGCCGTGACGGTGAAACCATCAAATGGGACAACGGCAGCCGCTGGATTCGCGCGCAAGGGGCGCCACCCCCGCCTCCTCCCAGTCCAAGCAAGAGCCTGACCGGCGCCTGGGTGCATAGCGCGGACGGCAGCACGCAAACTCCCGACAGCAAGGTGATCGTCCTGCACGAGGGTAAGCAAGTGACTCTGGTGGGAACCTACAAGATGGCGGTCAACCGGAATCTGTGGCAGACATTCCGCTGCGTCGGCCAGTTGAGTGGCAACGAACTGCCCATGCAGTGCCGTTGGATAGAGGGCGGCAATCCCATGTCCTATGCGGACTGGAGCCTGAACTTCCAGGTCAGTCCGGATCGGAACCACCTCGACTACATCCACACCAAGTCGGGTCCTGGTCAGGACTCACACTACAGCCGCGTGCCCTGAACCATGGTCGCGCGCATCGCCCCCGCCGCCTGCCTGAGCCTCGCGCTGCTGCTGGCAACCAGCCCGGGCGCCGGGGCGGCGGCGCCCGGGAAGAAGCCGGCCACCCTTGCTCCAACGAGCTGGATCAAGCGCCTGCCGCTGGTCTACCTCGACGACCCCGGCGCCGCGACCCTGACGCGGGACGGCAACCTGGTGGTGGGCATCCATGCCCTGGGCCGGGAGTTCACCCCCAACTACATGGAGTTCGTCAAGCTCGCGCCGGACGGCAAGGTGCTCTGGCGGCAGCGCCTGGCCAACAGCGAAAGCGCCGGCGCGCAAACCTGCGAATCGCCCACCAAGCTGCGCGAGGCCGCGGACGGATCCCTGCTGGTGGCCGGCCACCGTTGCCGCGACACCCGGCCCCACGCCTGGTTCGCGCGCCTGGACGCGAAAGCCAACCCGCTCTGGCAGGTGACGCCCTACCAGGGCTTGCCGCCCGGCCTGGGTCCGGTCGTGACGGATACCTACGGCTGGGACCTGGTGGAGCGGGGGGACGGCCAGCTGCTGGGGCTGGGCTTCGGCTCCAGCCGCGAGGGCAACGTGTGGTGGCTGGACATCACGGCGGAGGGACGGGTCGTGCGGTCGCGCGCCGCGTTCTGGGCGTCCCAGATCGACGAGATCTACCGGGGTCTCTACACCGGCGGGCAGTCGGCCCGGGGTGTGCGCGTCGGCATCACGACGATGAACAACCCGGGCAAGGACGTGCGCATCGGCTGGCTGGACCGGAATCTCCAGTTCCGCGACGAGGTCACCCTCGCCGGCCCGCGCGATGAGGAGGTATGGGGACTGGACGCCAGTCCCGACGGCGGCTTCTGCGCCCTCATCCGGGTGGATTTGGAGGGCCAATACGTCCAGCGCCACGCGGCGGATGGCGGCCTCGTCTGGCAACGCGCTATCGACGATACGCTGGTCAGCCGCCTGCTCGCCCTGCGCGACGGCGGCTGCCTGGTGAGCGGCGGCCCGGAAGCCGAGCGGGGAACGGGGAAGACCCTGCGTCTGCGCAAATATGCCGCCAACGGGGACCTGGCCTGGGACCAGGCCATCGCCGGCCGCCTGACCCCCCGAGTCCTGCTGGAGGCACCGACGGGCGGGCTGTTCGTCGTCGGCTACGAGACTCCGCCCAACCACGAGGGCTCGGCGCCCTACGTGCTGTACCTTGCCCCCGGCGATCTCGGCAAGGCCAAGGTCAAGCCGGCAAAACGCTGACCTCCCGCTTCGACGAGGGGTCCGGGGGCGAATGACGACCTGCTCGCTTGTATTTCCTCCCGCTGAGATGACTAGCGGTCATGGCCAGGGCTGCGACGGCCCACCCTCCCGGTGCCCGATCCTGGTTCATCACCGCCGGCCTGGCAGTTACGCCAAGTTCCCGGGGGCAATGGATCAAAGGTAACCGCTCAGACGAAGCGCATCGACAAGTCCACCGCCCTGACCGACTTGGTCAGGCTACCTATGGAAATCCGGTCAATCCCGGTCTCGGCGATGGCTCGCACTGTTCCTAACGTGATTCCTCCTGAAGCTTCCAGGGCGGCCCGGCCGGCGGTGATCTGGACCGCCTCGCGCATGCCTTCCAGGTCGAAGTTGTCCAGCAGGATCAGCCTGGCGCCGGCCCGGAGGGCTTCCTCCAGTTGGGCCAGGTTTTCCACCTCGATCTGCACGGATACGCCAGAACCGGCCAGCCTGAAGGCAGCCGCCAGCGCCGGTGCTATGCCCCCGGCCGCGGCGATATGGTTCTCCTTGATGAGGATGCCGTCGTACAGGCCGATGCGCTGGTTCTCGCCGCCGCCGCATTTCACCGCGTACTTGAGGGCCAGGCGCAGGCCGGGCAGGGTCTTGCGGGTGTCGTAGATCTTCGCCCGGGTGCCGGCGATGGCGTCCACGTGGCGGCGGGTCTCGGTCGCCACGGCGGACAGGGTTTGCAGGAAATTCAACGCCGGACGCTCGGCGGTGAGCAGGGCGCGGGCCGGGCCTGTTATTTCGCACAGGGTCTGGCCGGCGTGGACGCGGTCGCCATCGGCGGCGTGCCAGGCGATGTTCACGGCCGGGGCCAGGACGCGGAAGCAGGCCTCGAACCAGGCCGCGCCGCACAGCACCGCGTCTTCCCGGGTGAGCACCCGGGCATGCCCGGCGGCATCCTCGGGGATCAGTTGGGCGGTCAGGTCGCCCGCGCCCACATCTTCGTCCAGGGCCGCGCGGACATTGGCGGCCAGGGCTTTTTCCAGGTCTATATTCATGGGGCCATTGTAATTCCCCCCTTCCGAGGAGTTGAAATCGCCCCCGGATTCCCCATTTGGGAGGCAATCATCCGAATTGGGAGCAAGACATGCGTTTCGAAAAACTCACCACGCCGTTCCAGTCCGCCATCCAGGACGCCCAGAGCCTGGCCCTGGGCAACGACAACGCCTACATCGAGCCGGTGCACCTGCTGGCCGCCCTGATCAACCAGGAGGGCGGCTCCGCCCGGCCCATCCTGCAGAAGGCCGGCGCCCGCCTGCCCAGCCTGGTGGCCGCCCTGCAGAACGCCATGAACCGCCTGCCCAAGGTGGAAGGCACCGGCGGGGAAATCCAGCCCTCCAAGGAACTGGTCAACCTGTTCAACCTGACCGACAAGGAAGCCACCAAGCGGGGCGACCAGTACATCGCCAGCGAATTGTTCCTGCTGGCCGCCGTGGACGACAAGGGCGAGGCGGGTCGCCTGCTCAAGGAGAACGGCGCCAGCCGCAAGGCCCTGGAAGCGGCGATCCAGGAGGTGCGCGGCGGCGAGGGCGTGGACACCCAGGAAGCCGAAGGCCAGCGCCAGGCCCTGGCCAAGTACACCCTGGACCTCACCGACCGGGCGCGCCAGGGCAAGCTGGACCCGGTGATCGGCCGCGACGACGAGATCCGCCGCGCCATCCAGGTGCTGCAGCGGCGCACCAAGAACAACCCGGTGCTCATCGGCGAACCCGGCGTGGGCAAGACCGCCATCGTCGAGGGCCTGGCCCAGCGCATCGTCAACGGCGAGGTGCCGGAGACCCTGAAGGGCAAGCGCGTCCTGGTGCTGGACATGGCGGGCCTCTTGGCCGGCGCCAAGTACCGGGGCGAGTTCGAGGAACGGCTGAAGGCCGTGTTGAAGGAAGTGGGCCAGGATGAAGGCCGCATCATCCTGTTCATCGACGAGCTGCACACCATGGTGGGGGCCGGCAAGGCGGAAGGCGCCATCGACGCGGGCAACATGCTCAAGCCCGCCCTGGCCCGGGGCGAACTGCACTGCATCGGCGCCACCACCCTGGACGAATACCGCAAGTACATCGAGAAGGACGCCGCCCTGGAGCGCCGCTTCCAGAAGGTGCTGGTGGACGAGCCCAGCGTGGAAGCCACCATCGCCATCCTGCGCGGCCTGCAGGAGAAGTACGAGCTGCACCACGGCGTGGACATCACCGACCCGGCCATCGTCGCCGCGGCGGAGCTTTCCCATCGCTACATCACCGACCGCTTCCTGCCGGACAAGGCCATCGACCTCATCGACGAGGCCGCCAGCCGCATCAAGATGGAGATCGACTCCAAGCCCGAGGTCATGGACAAGCTGGACCGGCGCCTCATCCAGCTCAAGATCGAGCGGGAAGCCGTGAAGCGGGAGAAGGACGAGGCCTCGAAGAAGCGCCTGTCCCTGCTGGAGGACGAAATCCGCAAGCTGGAAAAGGAATACGCCGACCTGGAGGAAGTGTGGAAGGCGGAGAAGGCCACGGTCCAGGGCAGCGCCCACGTCAAGGAAGAGATCGACCAGTTGCGTGCCCAGATGGCCGACCTGCAGCGCAAGGGCCAGTTCGACAAGGTGGCCGAGATCCAGTACGGCAAGCTGCCGGCCCTGGAAGCCCGCCTGAAACAGGCCGAGAGCACGCAAATGAGCGGCGAGGGCAAGACCGAATTCAAGCTCCTGCGCACCCAGGTGGGCGCCGAGGAGATCGCCGAGGTGGTGAGCCGCGCCACCGGCATCCCCGTGTCCAAGCTGGTCCAGGGCGAGCGCGACAAGCTGCTGGCCATGGAGGAGCGGATTCACCAAAAAGTCGTGGGCCAGGACGAGGCCGTGCGCCTGGTGTCCGACGCCATCCGCCGCTCCCGCGCGGGTTTGAGCGACCCCAACCGACCCTACGGCAGCTTCCTCTTCCTGGGCCCCACCGGCGTGGGCAAGACCGAGCTGTGCAAGGCCCTGGCCGAGTTCCTGTTCGACAGCCAGGACCACCTGATCCGCGTGGACATGAGCGAGTTCATGGAGAAGCACTCCGTGGCCCGCCTCATCGGCGCGCCCCCCGGCTACGTGGGCTACGAGGAGGGCGGCTATCTCACCGAAGCCGTGCGCCGCAAGCCCTACTCGGTGATCCTGCTGGACGAAGTGGAGAAGGCCCACCCGGACGTGTTCAACGTGCTGCTGCAGGTGCTCGACGACGGCCGCATGACAGACGGCCAGGGCCGCACCGTGGACTTCAAGAACACCGTCATCGTCATGACCAGCAACCTGGGCAGCCAGATGATCCAGAGCATGGCCGGCGACGACTACCAGGTCATCAAGCTGGCCGTCATGGCCGAGGTGAAGACCTATTTCCGCCCCGAGTTCATCAACCGCATCGACGAGGTGGTGGTGTTCCACTCCTTGAGCGAAGAGCACATCGCCAACATCGCCCGTATCCAGCTGCACTACCTGGAGAAGCGGGTCGCCCAGATGGACATGAAGCTGGAAGTCAGCGACGCCGCCCTGCTGGAACTGGCCAGGGAAGGCTTCGACCCGGTGTTCGGCGCCCGTCCGCTGAAGCGGGCCATCCAGCAGCGCATCGAAAACCCCCTGGCCAAGGAAATCCTCTCCGGCCGCTTCGCCCCCAAGGACATCATCCGGGTGGACGCGGTGGACGGCAGGATCGAGTTCGAGCAGGTGATGGAGGCCGTGGTGGTGTAAGCCTGTCCAACAACGAAAAAGGCGGCTCGCGCCGCCTTGCATGGGGTAGCTGACGGCCCGGACTACAGGTCGTAACAGTCCGCCACGCCGGTGCCCGCCAGGCGATCGAAGTAACGGGCGCGGTAATAGTGACGCTTGTGGGTGGCGTCGTCGGTGAAGGCGGCGCGGTCGTGCAGCACGTTGTTGCTGACCAGGCCCATGCCCGATTCCAGGCGGCCCCGGTAGATGTAGGGCGAGTCGCTGTTGAGCAGGTCGCGCAGGTAGGCCAGGGCTTCCTGGCCCAGGGCGTCGTCGGTCCACATCACGTTGTTGACGCGGATGGTGTAGCGCATGTGCAGGTCGCCCGACGGCGTGATGCTGAACACCGGGCCGGGTTCTTCCTGGCGGGCCTCGGCGCCGCCCTCGTCGATGCGCGCCGGGATGGTCATGACCCTGGGGCCCATCAGGGCGCGGATGTAGTCGGGGTTCCTGTCGCGCAGCAGGATGTAGGCGATCTCGTGGTCCATCAGGGCGTTCTCGCCCCCGGTGGCGGCCTGCTGCACCACGTGCAGGTTCAGGGCATGGATCTGCCTGGCGGCGGTGTTGTAATAGCCGTCGGTATGCCAGTTGATGGCGCGGTTGGTATAGGGGATGTACTGCTGGCGGATGCCCTCCGTGCGCACGGTCAGCGAGGTCAGGCCGGTCTCGTCGGCCAGCCAGTTCTTGTTCAGGTCCTGGAGGCCGAAGCGGCGTCCCATGGACAGCGGGATCTCGGGGTCGGGATCGGCGCCGGTCTGGCTCGCATACAGCGCCATGTTGGCCTTGCGGCAGCGGGCGAGCAGGGCGTCGTGTTCGCTTTCGGTCAGGGTTCGGGGATCCTTGATCTCCACCAGCAGGTCGCCCAGGCCCTTGGGGTAGTTCTCGAGTTTCTGGTCGCGCCAGCGCCGGTACAGGTCGTCGTCGTCGAGGCTGAAGGGGCTGGGGACGGCTTGAAGTTTATGCTGCGGGTTGGCCATGGGAACCTCCTGATGGGCTGGCTGGTTGGCGAGAGTGAAACGGCCGGCAGCCTGCGTGAACCCGCCCATGGTGTCATTGACGGATATCAACGGCGGCCATGCGTCCGGGCCCGGTTGGCGGCAAGCGTGAAGTTCGCAACCTCCGATCCGTCGATTCGCTCGCCCTCGGCCGTCAAACAGCGGGACTTTTACCTTGCCGTGGGATGATGCCGTCCATGCAATCAACGCGCCGTTCACGGCGAAACCCATGATGAACCAAGCCAGGCGATCCCTCCTGCGCGGCGCGGCGCCCGCCGCCGCGCTATCCGTCGCTGTCGCCGCCGGGATCCTGCGTCCCCGCCTGGGGGAGGCTTCCGCCCTGATGCCTGGTGTTCCGGATACCCTGCGGGCATTACAGAGCAGTAATCCGATCGCCAGCAGCGCGATCCAGATCCGGGCGCCCGACATCGCCGAGAATGGGGCGAGCGTTTTCATCGACTTCCAGTGTGGCTTGCCCCACGTCGATGCCCTGGTCGTGTTCGTGGACCGGAACCCGCAACCCTTGATCGCGGCCTTCCAGATGGCGCCGGAGGTGGTGCCCTCGCTGCAGATGCGCATCAAGGTCGCCCAGACCGCCAATGTCTGGGTGGTTGCCCGCAGCGCCGGCACGTTCTACCGGGCCGCCAGGACGGTCAAGGTGACGGCCGGGGGCTGCGGGCTGGGCGTGAATTAGAGCCTGTTCGTCGGCGCCATGATCGGTCTGCTGCAACGGGTCGCTGCCGCCAGCGTCAAGGTCGAGGGCGCGGTGGTGGGCGCCATCGGCCCCGGGCTCCTGGTGCTGGTGGGCGTGGAGAAGGGCGACGGCGAAGCCCAGGCGGATCGCCTGCTGGAGCGCCTGCTGGGTTACCGGGTGTTCTCCGATGACCAGGGGCGCATGAACCGGAGCCTGGTTGAAGTCGGCGGCGGCTTGCTGCTGGTGTCCCAGTTCACCCTGGCGGCGGATACCAACAAGGGCGCCCGGCCGAGTTTTTCCTCCGCCGCGCCGCCCGATGAGGGGCGGCGGCTGTTCGATTACCTGATAAGGCAGGCCCGGGCCGCGCATCCCGACGTGGCCACCGGCGCCTACGGCGCCCACATGCACGTGGCCCTGGTCAACGACGGGCCGGTGACGTTCTGGTTGCGGGTGCGGCCGGGGCAATGATCGGCGTGGTCGCGGGCTTCAGTATTGGTCCGCCAGCCAGCCATCCAGCCGCGTGCAGGATTCCTCGTTGGGGAGGGTGGTCGACCTGCCGATCATGGGCGTGTAGCAGAGGTAATGATCGCCGCGCCCATCGCTCAGGTTGCGCAGGGGGAGTTCATCCACGGTCTCGTAGCCCCGCGTGTCCATCATGATGAAGCAGTATTCGTCGCCGACGCTGATTTCGAGACGTCCGCCATTGCCTGCGCCGTATTTTTCCCACCAGGTTTCCGGATCGGAACCCTCGTAGGCGGCGGGTGACATGTCCGGGCTGTCGTGCCTGCGCCAGGCGACGATCGTGGGCTCGGCCATCTGGTTCTGTCGGGCGATGCCCTTGGCCAGGAGGCTGGCGCCCTGGTAGCTGAGGGGGTCGCCCCGGTAGTCGATGTGAAGGTTGCGCATGTCGATTCCTTTGCCTTTGGCGGGAGATGGCGCCGTGGCGCCGCTATGGCGCTACTTTTATAGGCCAATACCCGACAAAAACAATCAGGAAATACGATCAATCCACGATCTTGTTGATGGGCAGTTCGATGATGCCCCGGGCGCCGGCGGCATAGAGCGCCGGGATCAGGCCCCGGACCTGCTTTTCCTCCACCACGGTGCTGAGTTCCACCCAATCGGGATCGGCCAGGGTGGAGAGGGTGGGGGTGGCCAGGGCGGGCAGGATGCGCAACACCTCGTCCAGGCTGGGGCGGGAGACATTCATGGACAGCAGCACCCGGGTGGCGGCGGCGATGGCGCCCTTCAGCAGCATCAGCACCCGTTCGATCTTGTCCCGCTTCCAGGCGTCCGCCAGGGCCTGGTGATTGGCGATGAACCTGGGGGTGCTCTCCAGCACCACGTGCATGACCTTGAGACCGTTGGCCCGCAGGGACGAGCCGGTTTCCGAAACGTCGACGATGGCGTCGGCCAGGATGGGCGGCTTCACTTCCGTGGCGCCCCAGGAGAACTCCACCTCGGCATCGACGCCGTGTTTTTCCAGGAAATGTTTCGTCATGCCCACCGCTTCGGTGGCGATGCGCCTGCCTTGCAGGTCGGCGACGCTGTGGAAAGGGGAATCCTCCTTCGCGGCCATGACCCAGCGCACCGTGCCGTAGTTGGGCCAGGGCGCGCGCAGGTCGGCCAGTTCGGCCACGTCGGCGCCGGTTTCCAGGATCCAGTCCAGGCCGGTGATGGCGCAGTCCAGGATGCCGTGGCCCACGTAGCGAGCCATTTCCTGGGGACGGATGAGGATGCACTGGATCTCGGCGTCGTCGATGTCCGGGTAGTAGGAGCGGCCGGAGATGCGCAGGTCGTAGCCGGCGCGGACGAAGAGCTTCTGGGTGGTGTCCTGCAGGCTGCCCTTGGGGATGCCGAGCCGGATGAGGCGGGAGGGGGCGTTCATGGGATTAGGGTGGGGAGTGTGGAGGAGAGCCCGAAAGATAGCCCATGGCCGGGAATCGTGCCCGGGTCGGGGGATTTCATCGCTTCTTCATGTCATTGGGGTGGCCCCGGCGTTACCATTTCGGGCTGACGAACAACCGCCCCAGAACGGAGACCCAGAATGGCCCATCCCCTCGCCGGTCAACCCGCCCCCGCCGACGTCCTGATCGATGTTCCCGCCCTGCTCAAGGCCTATTTCGAGGCGCCGGACGTGAACCAGCCGGCCCAGCGCGTGGCCTTCGGCACCAGCGGCCACCGCGGCACGGCCCTGAACAGGAGCTTCAACGAGGCCCACATCCTGGCCATCTCCCAGGCGGTGTGCGAGTACCGCAAGGCCCAGGGCATCACCGGGCCCCTGTACCTGGGCATGGACACCCACGCCCTGTCGGCGCCGGCCCAGCGCACCTGCCTGGAGGTGCTGGCGGCCAACGGCGTGGAGACCCATCTGCAAAGCGGCGGCGGCTACTCCCCCACCCCGGTCATTTCCCGCGCCATCCTGGCCTGGAACCGCATCCACCCCAACGTGCGCGCCGACGGCCTGGTCATCACCCCGTCCCACAACCCGCCCCAGGACGGCGGCATCAAGTACAACCCGCCCCATGGCGGGCCGGCGGACACCGACGCCACCGGCTGGATCGAGAACCGGGCCAACGAACTGATGGCCGCCGGCTGCGCCGGGGTGAAACGCATGGCCCATGACGCCGCCCTGGCCGCGCCCAACACCCACCCGGAAGACTTCATGGCCCCCTACATCGCCGACCTGGAAAGCGTCATCGACTTCCAGGCCATCCGCGACGCCAGGCTGAAGATCGGCGTGGACCCCATGGGCGGCGCGGCGGTGGCCTACTGGAAGCCCATCGCCGAGCAATACGGCCTCGACCTTTACGTGGTGAACGACAAGGTGGATCCGGCCTTCGCCTTCATGACCCTGGACCACGACGGCAAGATCCGCATGGACTGCTCCAGCCCCTACGCCATGGCCGGCCTGGTGGACCTGAAGGACCGTTTCGACATCGCCTGGGGCAACGACGCCGACGTGGACCGCCACGGCATCGTCACCCCCTCCGTGGGGCTGATGAATCCCAACCATTACCTGGCGGTGGCCATCCACTACCTGCTCACCCACCGGCCGCGCTGGCCGGAGTCCGCGGCGGTGGGCAAGACCCTGGTGTCCAGCGCCATGATCGACCGGGTGGTGGAGGGCCTGGGCCGCAAGTTCCTGGAAGTGCCGGTGGGCTTCAAGTGGTTCTCCGCCGGCCTGCTGGAGGGCGGCTTCTGCTTCGGCGGCGAGGAAAGCGCCGGCGCGTCCTTCCTGCGCCGCGACGGCACGGTCTGGACCACGGACAAGGACGGCATCATCCTGGGCCTGCTGGCCGCCGAGATCACCGCCGTCACCGGCCGGGACCCGGGCCGCTACTACCAGGACCTGGCCGCCAAGTACGGCGCGCCGTTCTATGTGCGCATCGATTCCGCCGTGAGCCGGGAGCAGAAGGCCGCCTTCAAGCACCTGACGCCGGAACGGGTGACCGCCGCCAGCTTGGCGGGCGACCCCATTACCGCCAGGTTGACCAAGGCCCCGGGCAACGGCGCGTCCATCGGCGGCCTCAAGGTCACCACCGCCAACGGCTGGTTCGCCGCCCGGCCCTCGGGCACCGAGGACATCTACAAGCTCTATGCCGAAAGCTTCGTCAGCGCCGAGCACCTGCAACGCATCGTCGCCGAGGCCCAGGCCATGGTGAGCGCGGCCCTGGGCGGCTGACGCGGGCGCGGGCCGGTGGGTGGGCGGAAGCGCATGCGCTGCCGCCTCGCGTCGCTGATCGGCCGGCTCGGGTGGGATAATCGCCGCCCCTGATTCCAGATTTCGCCCATGCCCATCCAGTGGTTCCCCGGTCACATGACCTCGGCGCGCAAGAAGGCCGCCGAGACCATGGCCCACATCGACGTGGTCATCGAGGTGCTGGACGCGCGCCTGCCGGAGGCCAGCAGCAATCCCATGATCCGGGAACTGCGCCAGTTCCGGCAGCGGCCCTGCCTCAAGCTGCTCAACAAGGCCGACCTGGCCGATCCGGCGGCCACCCAGGCCTGGCTCGATTTCTACAACCGGCAGAAGGGTGTGAAGGCGGAGGCGATCTCGGCCAAGAAGGCGGGGGACGTGACCAGGATCCCCGGCCTGTGCCAGACCCTGGCGCCCCATCGGGACGACAACTTCAAGCCCCTGCGCATGATGATCATGGGCATCCCCAACGTGGGCAAATCCACCCTGATGAACGCCCTGGTGAAACGCAAGATCGCCGCCGTGGGCGACGAGCCGGCGGTCACCAAGTCCCAGCAGAGCGTGGTGCTCAGCCCGCGCCTGACCCTGGTGGACACCCCCGGCCTCATGTGGCCGAAGATCGAGCACGACAGCGACGGCTACATGCTGGCCGCCAGCCACGCCATCGGCCGCAACGCGGTGCTGGAGGAAGAGGTCGCCACTTTCCTGGCCGGCATCCTGCTGGCGCGCTATCCCGGGCTGCTGGCGGAGCGCTACAAGTTTCCCGTGGCAGGCCTGGATGCCCCCGGCGTGCTGGAAGCGGTGGCGCGCAAGCGCGGCTGCCTGCTCAAGGGGCGGGGGGGGGAACTCGACCTGGAAAAGGCCGCCATGCTGTTGCTGACGGATTACCGCTCGGGCGTGCTCGGGCGCGTCAGCCTGGAGACGCCCAGGACACGGCAAGCCATGCTGGCCTCGGCCAGTGCCGCCGGGGTTCAGCCGGAATCCGGACCCGAGGCTGAATCCGGGCCGGAATCCGACGCCTAGACCGCGGGCTCAAACCCGCAACAGCACCATTTTCAGGGGCGGCTTGCCGTCCGGGCTGGGGAAATCCTCCTCGGGCGGAATCCATTCCATTTCCCGGATCGGGCGCCTGGCCTTGCGGGCGCTGCGATCCAGTTGGTCGACCCAGGCATCCCGATCCACTTCCGCCGCGTTGTTGGTGCAGATCAGCGCGCCGCCCTCGACGGTGGCGAGCAGGGCGGGCTTGAACAGGGCCGGATAATCGTTGATCACGTCCACCACGCCGAAGGGGCTCCTGGCGTAGCGCGGCGGGTCCAGGAACACCAGGTCGAACCGCTGCTTTTCCAGCCTGGGGAAGGCCGGCATGCGCTTGCCGCGCACCATGCCGCCCTGGTGCAGCCCGGCGAACTGGCGCGCGGCGGCGAACACGTCGCTGTGGAGGAAGCGGGGCCGGATGGGCAAGGCGTTGAGGCGGGCGTTTTCCCGGCCGATCTTGAGGCTGGATTCGGCGAAATCCACGTTCACCACGAAGCGCGCCCCGGCCATGGCGGCGGCGGTGCCCACGCCGCAGGTGTAGGCGAACAGGTTGAGCAGGGATTTTTCACCCGGGCGTTCCTTCATCTCCCGCATCACGCGCCGGCGGCCGGCGCGCAGGTCCAGGAACAGCCAGGGGTCCTGGCCCGCGTGGCGGGCCTGGATGCGGTACTTCACGCCCATTTCGCTCGCCTCCCGCGGGGCTTCGCCGGCGGCCACCCTTTCCGCCGGCAGGGGATTGCGGATGCGGGAACTGGCCTGGGCCCGGTCGTTGTGGATCAGGTCCAGCCCGGGCAGGGCCTCGGCGTAGAAGGCCTCCAGTTCGGCCAGTCGGGCCGGCTCCAGGGCATGGTGAAAACTCTGGACCAGGATCAGGTCGCCGTAGCGATCCACGGTGAGGCCCGGCTCGCCCTCCACGCTGCCGTGGAACAGCCGGTAGGCGTCGGTCTGTTCGTCGCCCAGGCGGGCCATGAGCGGGGCGCGGGCCTGGAACGCTGTGGCGAGCAGGTCAGTGAGTTGGCCACTGGGTTGGCCTGGCGTGGGTGAGGACATGACGACTCCGGGAGGGCATGGCGGACGCCATGAAAGGGGCGCCATTCTACAGGCCGGCTGCCGTCAACCCAGGAATACCGTGGCCGAACCGAGTCCGACGAACTCCACCGTGGCTGCGGCCGGCATGCTCACCCGATGCATGCCGTTCCAGGCGCCGGTGGTGACGAGATCCCCGGCCCGGGCGCCGCCGATGTGGCCGATCCACCAGGGCAGGCAGTGGAACAGATCGTCCAAGGGCGGCCGGCCCCGGGTTTCCGCGAGGCACCTTCCACCAGCCAGCACGCGGGCGGTCTGGACCGCGAAATCCAGTTCGCGCCAATGGGGGATCTCGTCGCCGATCACCAGGCCGCCGTTGAGCAGGTTGTCCGCCAGGCGCCACAGGGGGCCGGCCGCCTCGGCGTCGGCCAGGCGGGTGTCCACCAGTTCCATGGCCACGTGGGCGGCGGCGATGGCGTCCAGGATTTCCTCCCGGGAGTAGGGCAGGGCGAGGACCGGAAGATCCCGGCCAAAACGGAAGGCGATCTCCGCTTCGATGCCCATGCCGAAGAACTTATCGGCCGGAAAACGGGCGGGGCTGGCCGATACCCGTTGCGGGAAGACCGGCGCGGCCACGGGGGTCGACGCCTGGTCCGGGGCGCCCACTTTCCAGGCGCCGGGCCTGGGGGCGCCGACCAGGGATCGCCATACCTCGCCTTGCGCCGCGTAAGCCGCCTCGCTGTCGGCGGGGCCGTCCCCGGCTTCGGCCGCGATGGCCCGATGGTCGCGGTAGGCGGCGAGCAGGCGGGAAGCGATCGCGGCGGGATTGCCCATGGCGCGGGTCAGCGTATCGCCAGTCCGGATGCGCCGTCGAAACCGAGCGCTTCCAGGGTGGCCAGTTCCTCTTTCCGTTCCACGCCTTCCGCGAACACGAGCATGCCGATGCGGTGGGCGATTTCCAGCAGGCCGGAGAGGAAGGCCTGGTTGCCCGGATGGGTGTCGAGGCCGTGGATGAAGCTGGCATCCACCTTGAGGAAATCCAGGCCCAGGTCATAGAGGCGGCCGATCTGGTCGAAGTGGTGGCCATAGTGTTCCAGGCCCAGCTTGCAGCCCAGGGGCTTGAGATCCCGGCTCAGGGCGCGCAGGGCTTCCAGGCGGGCCAGGCCACCGGATTCGGGGATTTCCAGCCAGAGCCGGCTCCGGCTTGCGGGCCGTTCGGCCAGAACGTCCAGCATGCGGTCGCGGAAGGCGTGATCGCCGATGGATTTGGCCGAGATATTGATCCAGAGCCCGGACAGGCTGGCGTCGCTTTCCAGTTCGGCGAGGGCCAGCTTCAGGGTGGTCAGGTCCAGTTCCCGCACCAGGCCGAGACGGTCGGCGATAGGCAGGAAGCGGCCGGCGGGGAGCCATTCGTTTTCGCCGGAGCCCCGCAAGCGCAGGGGGCTTTCCAGGTGGCGGGCGTGGACTTCGCCGACCCGGAGCGGGTAGTGGGCCAGCCTGAGGGCATCCGGCCCGTCCAGGGCCCGGCGCAGGGTGGTGCGCCATTCCTCGCCGCCGGTGGGGCCGGCATCCGGGGTGGCCGGGGCTTCCCGCACCGAACTGCGGCCGTCCACATCGGCGGCGGCCAGGGTGGCGTCGATACGGGCCAGCACGCGGGCGGGGTTGTCGCCCGGCGTGAAGATGGCGTAGGCGATGTAGACGGTGGCGTAATCGCCGGCCAGGCTGTCCAGGGTGTGGCGCAGTTCCATGAGCAGGTTGTCCAGGGCGGGCTTGGGATCGCAGCCCGCCGGCAGCAGCAGGGCGAAGTCGGCGCCGTTCAGCCGGCCGGCCAGGGTGCCCAGGCAACGGTCAGCGACCTCGTCCACCGTCTCGCCGATCTGGCGCAGCAGTTGATCCGCCACGTCCCGGCCCAGGGCGCGGTTGATCTTGCCCAGTTTGCGCAGGCGGACGATGGCCAGGGCGTCGAAGGGGGAACCCTCCATATCCAGGGCGCTGTCCAGGCTGGCGAGGAAATGCGTCCGGTTGGCCAGGCCGGTGAGGGGGTCGAAATTGGCCTGCCGGCGCATCAGCTCATAGCGCCGCGCGTCCTCGTCGAAATCGATGCGCAGCCGGTTCACCGTGTCGTTCATGGCGGCGGCCAGTTCCCTGAGTTCCGGCACCCGGGGTTCCGGCATGGTGATGAAGCGATGCTCGTTGATGGCATGGGCCTGGGCCAGCACCGCCCCCAGGGGCCGGCTGATGCGGCGCAGGACCAGGCTGGCCAGCAGGCCGCCCAGCAGGCCGGCGGCGACGATCGCCGCGCTCATGGCGAGGGCGGTGTCCCACAGGGCGCGATAGGCGAATTCGGCGTGGCTCATCAGGATGAGGGTGCCGATGGGCTGCCAGCCGCTGGTGATCTCGGCGCGGCCGGGCAGGGAGCGGATGGGCAGCAGGCGCGTGAACCAGCCCGGGACGCCGGTATCCGTGGGGGGCGCCACCTTGTCCACCAGGCTCCCGCCTCGCGGGTCGACGACCTGGATCAGGTCGTAATGGCCGCCGTCGAACAGGGCGGTCACCGCCAGCACCACGCCGTCCCGGTCGCTGTTGCCCTGGCTCAGGGCCAGGGCCAGGGTGGTGGCGTTGTCCTGGTTCTTCATGGCGAGTTGGGATTCCAGGTAGGAACGGGCGTTGAGCAGGGAAGCGAACAGGCTGACACCCAACGCGATCAACATGCTCGCCAGGATGGACAGCCAGAGTTGACGGGTCATGGACATTATTCGAATCCTTGTTCGCGGGCGCGCCGCAAGGTGTCTTCCCAGATGGCCAGCCGGTTGGGATCGCCGGCGGCCGCGGCGCTGGCGGTTTCCTCCCAGACGCCCAGGCTGTTGAAGCTGAATACCGGTTGCAGGTCGGGCCGCCGCCCGGCGGACAGCAAGGCCGGGTTGCGGTTGTCCAGGATCAGGGGATCGGCGCCGGGGAAATCATAATAGGCCAGCACCATGTGCACCGGGTCGGCGCCGGTCCTGGCCTTGGCGCGCGGCTTCACGTAAACCAGGCGCAAGCGCTCCGGCGGGATGTTCAGGGCCAGCAGCGTGAAATACTTGGCGATGACGAAATCCTCGCTGTCGCCGCGGCCGCTGCCCAGAAGCTCTCCCGGTGTCGCCCAGTAATCGGCCCGCCCCCAGATGGCCTGGTCTTCCCCCTGGCGGATGCGGCGGTTGAAGAAATCGTTGACCCTGGCCAGCTTCCCCGGGGCGGGCAGGTCGATGCCGGCGTCCAGCAAGCGCTTCCATTCGGCATAGGCCTTGTCGCCCATGTCCCCGTGGCGCTGGCGCAGGTAGGCGGCCAGCTTGTCGAGCTTCGCCGCGAACGGCTGCCCACCGCGCTTTTCCGCCAGCCAGCCCTCCATGAAGGCGAGGATGCGGGGCACCCGGATCTGGCCGGGGATGAACATGACGATCTCGCCGGCGGGGTCGTAGAGATAGGAGGTGGGGAAGAAATCCACCGGCCCCACCTGGCGGAAGGCGCTGTTGGGTTCCCGCCGCGAGCCGCCCGCCACGTGGGCTTCATAGCGCAGGTTGTTGAGTTTGACCGCGTCGCGGATGGCCGCCTCTTCCGCGCCGTATTCCAGGGCGATGCCGATGACCCGGAAATCCGGGCGCTGGTTCAGCTTGTTGAGGTTGGGGATCTGGACCTTGCACAGGGGGCACCAGGGCGCCCAGAAACTCACCAGCACCCATTTGCCCCGGTAGTCCGCCAGGCGGATGGCGCGGTTGTCGATGTCGGTGAAGACGAAGGAGACGGCCTTGGCCGCCTCGCCGTGAACGAAACGGATGCCGAACGTCAGCGCGGCAGCCAGCAGGCTCAGGATGAGGACGTTCCGCCAGGGCAGGGAGAACTGGCTCACGATGCGGGGATGTCGGATGATGTGATCGTTGATCGGCCTGGTTCGGATCATAGGCCGTATTTCCGTGTTTTCAGAGGGGCGCGCGGCCGGCGCCGTACAATCGACCCTGATCCGAATATCGCTGAATCTTTCGCCGGTGCCGCCCATGGAATCTCGATTGATCGAACTGGAAACCAAGCTGGCCTTCGCCGAAGACATGCTCGACAGCCTGAACACCACCGTCTTCCGGCAACAGGAGCGCATCGACCTGCTGGAGCGCCAGCTTCGCCTGCTGCACCAGCAGATCCAGGCCCTCCGGCCGGACGAGGAGCGCGACTTGCGGGACGAGATCCCGCCCCACTATTGATCCCCGCTTCCGCTTCCGCTTCCGCTTCCGCTTCCGCTCCCGGCCCATGATGTTCCGCCCCGCCCAAGCCCGCTGGTTCGAAACCTACGTGCCCCGGGAACAGACGGTGAAGGCGGCCGAGGTCCTGGCCTCCACCGGGGTGGTGCAGCTGGAGACCGATCCGCGCCTCACGGACCCGGTGAACGAAGAGCGTCTGAGCCATTTCGTCGACGAGTTTCGCGCCCTGGCCGCCGGCCATGCCCATGATCTGCCCGGCGCCGGCCAACAAGCCTCCGCCCTGGTGGGCGATCCGGTGCATCTGGCCAACCAGGCCCTGCACCAGTTGCGGGTCTGGAGCGCCCGGGTCGAGTTCCTCAAGGCCCATGTCGAACATCTGCGCGGCGAGCTGCATCACCACGAACTGCTGGCCGAGTGCCTCCAGGCCATGCGGCAGGCGGGGCTGGATCTGGACAGCGTGTTCCACAAGACCCGTTTCCTGTGCAAATGCCTGTTCGCCTGCCCCCGGGGCGGCGCCTGCGAGGCGGAGATGGACGCGGAGGTGGATGTGATCGTGCACGGCAGCCAGCACGATTTTCTCTATATCGCCAGCCTGCCCGACCAGCGCCATGCCATCCGGCACTGGGTGGTGGAACGGGGCTGCGAGCAGATGGGCATTCCCGCCTGGTTGTCCGGGGAACACGAGGAACAGGTGCGCAAGGTGTGCGCGCACCTGACGCGGACCCATGACGAACTGGTCGAACTGGAGGGGGAACTGAAGGTCCTGCGCCGCGACCCGGCCATGGCCGAGGCGCGGGCCAACGTG
>WBZT01000734.1_pt2 | contig 20507 bp, 20 predicted proteins | sample 5204241 | NCBI WGS metagenome assembly WBZT01 (sample SAMN12344358, study PRJNA552823) | activated sludge metagenome | biome: Activated sludge suspended growth; feature: Nitrification reactor; material: Wastewater; isolation source: activated sludge from nitrification reactor of wastewater...
TTATTTTCTTCTTTAATTATTCCAATAAAACGCTGAACCTTTTCAGGATCATTGATAATTTTATTGCTGAGAATCGAATCTGACGCCAGAGAAATAGTTGCAATGGGTGTCTTGAATTCATGAGTCATATTATTGACAAAATCATTTTTTATTTCAGATAATTTCTTCTGCCGGAATACCACACTGATTACATAATAAAAACAACCAAGAATTAAACCAGTTAGAAGTAATGTAAGCAAAATAATGGGAAGAACGGATCTCCATAACCATTTCGTCTTATTTGGAAATACAACTTTCAAATAACCAGGCGAATTGTGTGCAGTGGTAAAGAGGTCAACGATATACGTCGTTTCCTTGGAACTCTCTTCCAGTTCCATTTCTGAATTTGAAGCCTTTCCTTCGCCAAGATGTACCAGATAATTGCCGTTAAGAATTACAAAACTTTTAAGCGCGTTGTCAAAAATGCCATAATTGTAATTTAAATCAACATGTAATTCATTGAATTCATGTTTCAGCAAATTGGTAAGCTTAAGTGGATTGATTCGTTGGTCCAATGGTACAGGATGTAATCGAATCTGTCGGTAGTATAGTTCAGTAACTTTTTTCTTAATTTCCCAATTAGTAAGCTCTGTTTTAACCGCTTTTTTATTTACACTGTCCTCAGAATTTTCCAGATAGTTGTTGGTTAAGAAATCTTCGAAATGTGTATCTGATCTTTTTGAACTCTCATTCAACTCTCTCTGAAAGATCTGATTCAATTGTTCTGATTCCCAATTTTCTGTTTCTTTTTGTAACATATCTGCGACACGTTTCAATGCGGCTATGGCGCTGTCGTCAAATTGTTTTTCGTTAAGCCAAACAGACTTATTGATCCAATAGAATTGCAAGGCCAAAATTCCGATCAAAGCGATACCCATTAGCCCGACGGTTAACCAAATGGCTTTTTTATTCATTACTGCAAAGATGATTTATTCGTAGGTTTTTGCAGATAATTAATGATCGAAGCCATCACATTTAAGTGGAAATTAAGAATTTATTGCGTTTGAGTTTAATACTGGAACCTGCAACTTTAAAAATATTTAAAAAACTGCCTCAATTTTATATTGTACCGGAGGACTAATGATCGATAAAATGCGTGTAAAACAGAAATCACTACTTTTATATTAATAAAAATGTTAATATATTTGAAATTATCTAATAGCTTTGTGGGCAGATTCAACACTTAATTTGAAATTGATCTACGGTGAGGGCAGACCTAATTTCCATCATCATTTGTTTGCTTTTCGCATTGACCCTAAAAGGTCAGGATATCCGGTTTGCCGGATTGTGGGTCGGGTATTCGCAGCAAATTCATTTTAAAAAGCTAGACTGGACCTCCAACTTGTCAAATATGTTCAATGTTGAGGATAAAAAATTTCAAAATCTGGACTTTCCGGCTTCTGATATTCGATTTCAATTTGTAAACATTCTAAGTTTTAGGCCAAAATCAAGTCAGGTCTCCTTAGGAGCAGGACTTCACTATCAACGCAATTATCCATTGGATTCAAGATTTACAGAAGAGATAAGGCCATTCGAACAAATTGAATATAAAAAAAATATCGAATCTTTTTCAATGGTGCATATGCTAAGATTGAATGAACGATTTGTTGAAAACAAAGAAACCGGCCATTATTCCTTTGCATTGGGAGCGCAATACAGAACAACAGTCCGATATGAAATAACCAAGACTTCAGACAAATTTCCAAAGTATTACCTTTCGGGTTTTAGTGAAGAATATTTTCTTTTTTTCGGAAGTATTAAGTATCAGTTTTTCAGTGAATATTGGGCTTATCTGGGTTTTGGAGCGGAAATTAATAAAAAAAACAAATTAGAAATTGGCTTAGGACACGAGTACCTGATTCGAAATGTCAATCTTCAGATAAGGAGCATATGGTATCCTGCCATCAACTGGATTACCAGATTTGATTGCTCCGGAAAAGCGAACTTAAAACCGCTGAATTGAAATCCTCGGGTGAAATGATTAATTTTGCAGTTTAATACATTTTAATGATAAGGATTGGATTTCCTGATGGTAGGATACAGGAATATAAAAAAGGTGTAACACCATATGAAATTGCATTATCCATTAGCGAAGGTTTATCGAGAAATATACTGGCCGCTAAAGTTAATGAAAAGGTAGTTGAAATCAACAGGCCAATAGAAACAGATGCAAGCATTCAATTGCTAAGCTGGAATGACAAAGAGGGAAAATCGACATTCTGGCACTCGTCGGCACATTTAATGGCTGAAGCTATTGAAGAACTTTTTCCCGGTACCAAATTTGGTATTGGACCTCCCATTGATCATGGTTTTTATTATGATATTGATACCGGCGAAAAAACACTTTCCTCCAATGAACTTGATTTAATTGAAAAAAAGATGAGTGAATTGGCGAAAAAGAACTCAGCCTATGTCCGTCAGGAAATTAGTAAAAAGGATGCAATACAGTATTTTACCGAAAAGAACGACCCTTACAAATTAGAACTTTTGGAAAATCTTGAAGACGGAAATATAAGTTTCTACACCCAGGGAAACTTCACCGATCTATGCAGAGGGCCACATATTCCAAACACCAGCATGATTAAAGCCATTAAGTTAACAAGTTTGGCAGGAGCATATTGGAGAGGAGATGAGAGCCGAAACCAAATGACCAGAATTTATGGTATTACCTTTCCAAAACAAAAAGAACTGGATGAATATCTATTGATGTTGGAAGAGGCCAAAAAGAGAGATCATAGAAAACTAGGTCAGGAATTAGAACTTTTCATGTTTTCAGAAAGAGTTGGAGCCGGTCTGCCAATCTGGCTTCCAAAGGGAACAGCTCTTCGGCAGCGTTTGGAGGATTTTTTAAAACAAGAACAAATTAATCGGGGCTATACCCCGGTTATTACCCCACATATTGGACACAAAAATCTTTATATAACCAGTGGGCATTGGGAAAAATATGGAGCGGATTCATTTCAAGCTATTCGTACGCCCAGAGAAGGAGAGGAATTCCTATTGAAACCAATGAATTGTCCACACCACTGTGAAATTTATGGTCACAAGCCAAGATCTTATAAAGAATTGCCATTAAGGATTGCAGAATTTGGTACGGTATATCGATATGAACAGAGTGGAGAGCTTCATGGTCTAACCAGGGTGAGATGTTTTACACAGGATGATGCACATATATTTTGTACACCTGATCAGGTAAAAAATGAATTTTTAAATGTACTTGATCTAACGAGATATGTGATTCAAAAGCTTGGATTTGAACATTTTACAGCACAAATTTCCCTTAGAGATCCTGAAAATAAACAAAAATATATTGGATCTGATGACAATTGGATAAAAGCTGAACAAGCCATTATTGATGCGACCAAAGAAGTTGGATTGGAGACCGTCACAGCTCTGGGAGAAGCAGCATTTTATGGTCCAAAATTGGATTTTATGGTAAAAGATGCACTGGGTAGAAGTTGGCAATTGGGCACCATTCAGGTCGATTATAACCTTCCGGAGAGATTTCAACTTGAATATATAGGTTCCGATAATGCCAAGCACCGGCCGGTGATGATACACCGCGCTCCTTTTGGTTCAATGGAGCGATTTATTGGGGTGTTAACCGAACACTGCGGAGGCAAATTTCCTTTGTGGTTGACTCCGGATCAATACATTATTCTTCCTGTAAGTGATAAATATTTGGATTATTCTAAAGATTTAAATACTGAATTTAAAAAACAAGGATTAAGGGGTGAAATTGATGATCGCCTGGAGTCTATTGGCAAAAAGATTAGAGACAGTGAACTTCGAAAAATACCATATATGCTGATTGTCGGTGAAAAAGAGTTGGATAAAAAAGAAGTATCTGTTCGAAAGCAAGGAATGGGAGATCAGGGATCTATGAATATCGAAGCCTTCATATCGTTAATTCAGACTGAGCTTTAAACGAAATTTTTTTGAGTACTGGTTTATTTAACTATTGATTGAAATGCAGGGTTATTGACTCCACCTCATTTCGGGTTGGTAAGTTATCAGGGGTCTGACTTAACCATCCCATATAAAATAACCCTAAACATTCCCATGATGGAGGTAATGAGAATAGTACAGGAATCGTTTGAATAGCTTGTGGAGTGCTCCAGTAAGAGCCTATTCCAAGCGTTGATGCGCTTAACCATAGATTTTGAACAGCACAGGCGACCGCAGCCGTTTCTTCCCAGGCTGGAATAATCGATTCAACGCTCCTCTCAATACAAATTAAAAGAACACAGGCAGATTGATTTGCCCTTTCTCCTGCTTTCTTATACTTTGATTCAGAAAAAATCTCGACCGGTGTATGCTGTCGATAATAGTCTGAAAGTATTTTTGAAAGTCGACTTAAGGCAGCTTCCGTCAGGATTACAAATCTCCAAGGTTGAGTAAGCTTATGGCTTGGTGCCCATCGGGCGTTATCAATTAATTGATGAATAATTTGAGGATCAATAGCTTCTTTTCTGTACATCGATGGATAAACGGCCCTTCTTTGCCGGATTATTTGACTCAATTGTTGAAAAGCATCGTTCATTATTTTGGTGGTTTTAAAAAATAATTTAGTTTTGCCTAAATTTTAATTAAATGTTGACAATTTCGGAGGAAAATTATCTGAAGGCAATATACAAAATATTGGAAAGGACGGGTGAATCGAATGCCTCTACCAAGCAAATATCTATTGAGCTGGGGACTACCGCAGCTTCCGTTACCGATATGTTGAAAAAGCTGGCAGACAAACAATTGCTCAACTACGAGAAATATTATGGTGTCAGTTTTGCAAAGAATGGTCAGAAACTTGCATTGGAACTAATACGCAAGCACAGATTATGGGAGGTATTTCTTTATTCTAAACTCCAATTTAGATGGGACCAGGTACACGAAGTTGCTGAACAATTGGAGCATATTCAATCCGAGGAATTGGTCAATCGCCTGGACGAATATTTAGAATTCCCTAAGTTTGACCCACATGGGGACCCGATTCCTAATAAAAATGGCAGTTTCACTTATAGACTCCAATCCATCCTTTCTCAAATTAAACTAAAAAACGCGGAAGTAATCATACTCGGGGTTAGGACTCATGAACCACCTTTTCTACAGTATTTGGATTCAATGGCCCTGCAGCCGGGAAGAAAGTTAAGAGTGATCTCCTATAATAGTTTTGACAAAACACATACCCTGGAAAATGAACAAGGTGAGTCATTGAATCTAACCAACGAAATAAGTAATGAAATTTGGGTTAAAGTATTGTAGTATGAAGAAGCTTCTTTTTGTATTTATTTCAATGCTGAGTTTTAAAGCCACCGCACAGCAAAAGATGCAAATCCTTGCTACAGCTTCGATGTGGCAGGATATGTGTAAGGTTATTTCAGGCAATCTGGTAGACTGTGATGTAATTGTACCTATTGGTTCCGATCCACATCTCTATGAACCTACCCCTGCAGATCTGTTAAAGGTCAGTCGGGCAGATGCCATTCTTATTAACGGTCTGACATTTGAGGGTTGGTTGTCAAAGCTTATTATTAATTCAGGGACAAAAGCAAAACAGATCATTATTACTACAGGAGTTCAAGCAATTGAAAGTGAGTATTTCCACAATGCAACGGATCCACATGCTTGGATGAGTGCTCAAAATGGAATTTTGTATGCCACTAATATTTATCATGCATTAGCAGAATTAGATCCAATTCATGAAGCCGAGTATAGGTTTAACTACGGATTGTATATCAAAGAATTAAAGGAATTGGACAGTTATATTCATGATAAAATACAATCTATCCCGGATGAAAAAAGAGTTCTCATTACTTCACACGATGGATTCAGATATTTTGGAAATCAATATGGATTAACGCTTGAACCTTTGCAAGGAACATCCACAGAATCCGATGTTCAGTCCACTACATTACTGCATGTGAATCAGGTCATTCAACAAAAAAAAATTCCGGCCATTTTTATTGAAAGTACCATTAATCCTAAATTAATACAGCAGATTCAATCAGAAAATAAAATTGAAATTGGTGGTAAACTTTTTGCAGATAGTTTAGGCGACTCATTGAGTAGGGCACAAACCTATATTGAAATGCTTAAATATGACGCCGATGTTATTCATACAGGATTAATCAAATCAAAGGACGCAACATCTCACAAATCAATAAAATCTGCAGGATTAATTATATATCTTGGAATAGGACTATTTTATCTAATATGCTTTACCGCAATTTATCTAATAAATCGTAAAGAATGAAAACTGAAATCATTGATAAATCTATGCCATTGAATATACGCGGCTTATCTGTCGCTTATGATCACAAAAGAGTCCTAAGCAATGTGTATTTACAAATTGACAAAGGCCTAATTTATGGTTTGATTGGACCTAACGGAGCTGGTAAATCCACCCTATTTAAATGCATTTTAAGACAAGTTGATTTTGACAGTGGAAGAATTGAAATTTTTGGATCTGAAGATGTTAAAATGTTAAAGCGAATTGCATATGTTCCACAAAAGGATGAGGTAGATTGGACTTTTCCGGCAACAGTTGAGGATATTGTGACGATGGGCCGATTTCCATTTAAGAAATGGTATCAGTGGATAAATAAGGACGATGATGACATCGTACAAAATGCATTGGCGCAAATGGATATTACGCATTTACGAACCCGGCAGATTGGAGAACTTTCAGGAGGCCAGCAACAGAGGGTATTTCTTGCCAGAGCATTAGCACAGCGTGCCGATATTCTTCTGATGGATGAACCCTTTGTTGGTGTTGATGTTCAGACCGAAGAAAGGATTATTAGAAGTTTAAAGTTGCTGGCTTCGCAAGGTAAAACCATTCTTGTCGTTCATCACGATCTTGATTCTGTGCAGAATTATTTTGACAAAGTAATTATGATTAATCAAAGGTTAATTGCCTTTGGAGATACCCAAAGCGTATTTACAAAAGAAAATATTTCAAAAACGTACTCCAGCCAGTCTATATTACTTCAAAAAAATTATTGATCAGTTGTTATACTAAAACGGTTTGAAACTAGGCGATCAACTAGTTTTTGAAAAAAAATATTTGCTCAGAAATTATTTTCGAATTTTAAATTCGGATCGAAGTTTTTTTACCATGTTCAATTTTTCCCAGGTAAACAATTCAACTTTCATTTTTTTAACTTTTCCATCTGGTGTAACAAAAGTTTTTTCGATCACTTTGTTTTCCCTACCCATATGCCCATAAGCAGCTGTTTCAAGATATATTGGATTCCTTAATTTCAATCTTTGTTCAATGGCATATGGTCTCATGTCAAATATCTTTTCAATTTTTTTAGCGATTTGACCATCCGTTAATTTAACTTTGGAAGTACCGAAAGTATTCACAAAAATGCCACAAGGTTTTGCAACACCAATAGCATAAGATACCTGAACCAAGACCTCATCACATATTCCGGCGGCTACCATATTTTTGGCTATGTGTCTTGTAGCATATGCTGCACTTCTGTCAACTTTTGAAGGATCTTTTCCTGAGAAAGCACCACCACCGTGAGCGCCTTTGCCACCATAAGTATCCACGATAATTTTTCTACCGGTTAAGCCGGTATCTCCATGAGGACCACCTATAACAAACTTACCTGTAGGGTTGATATGATAAGTAATATCGTTGGTAAAGAGTTTTTGTGTAGCAATGGTTAGCTTTCTTTTGACCCTTGGGATTAATATATTTTTAATGTCACTGGCAATAATTTCCAACATTTCTTTTTCTGCTTTTTGAATAGCATTAGAAGCTCTTCCGGGTTTTACAAAATCATCATGTTGGGTAGAAATAACAATGGTATCAATTCGTAAGGGTTTGTTATGATCATCGTACTCAATTGTAACCTGACTTTTTGCATCTGGTCGAAGATAGCTCATTACTTTGCCTTCCTTTCTTATTTTAGCGAGTTCTTCCAATAAGATATGAGAAAGTTTAAGAGCAAGGGGCATAAATTCTGCCGTTTCATTGTTGGCATAACCAAACATCATTCCCTGATCTCCGGCACCTTGATCAATTTTTTTCTTCTTGTCGACACCACGGTTAATATCTGCGGATTGTTCGTGTATTGCTGAAAGTATACCACAACTTTTTGCTTCAAACATATACTCACTTTTAGTATATCCAATATTAGCAATTACCGCTCTGACAATGCTTTGAATGTCGAGGTAAGCCTTTGTTTTTACTTCTCCGGCTACTACTACTTGTCCGGTGGTTACCAAGGTTTCACAAGCAACCTTTGCATTTTTGTCAAAAGCTAAGAAGTTATCTATCAGAGAATCAGATATTTGATCTGCTACCTTGTCAGGATGACCTTCAGATACAGATTCAGAGGTAAATAAATAAGACATATTTTAATTTTATTGCGGACTGCAAATATAGATTTATTTCAAATATATTCTTATTTAAGCCTTAAGCCATTTCTAGTCGATGTATTTAATCAATTGAATCAATCGAATATAAATACCAAATTCTATATTGAGATTTCGAATAGATTGTTCATATCCTGGACCAATGGTGCCGGTAAAAGGATCATAAATAGGAATAGCAGCTGGTACATAGATCTGCCTCGATAAATCCGGTGAAATTCTGGCATCAAATCCTAAGGCAATAAACTTATTTAATTTAGTTTCTATACTTCCACTTAAGGTAAATCCATAATTAAATCTTCGAATAAAATCTTCATAACCCTGATATATTTCTAGCTTGTGTTTTAAGGTGTATTCACCCCGAACACCCAGTCCATAAATGAAACGCCAGGCTTTTTTAGTTTTAGCTTTTCTGAGCCCGGCTTCCAAACATGCATTATAGAACCTCATATCAAAATTTCTACCTGGATATATATTTCCAAACTGATCCACAAATCGGGTAAAAATTAAACGACTACCTCTCAAATGATAACCAAGAATTCCATAAATAATATTCCCATTTTCAGATTCAGAATCCATGTAATAATCAATATGATAGGTTGGTAAAGGATTTCTTCCACTTCCTCCCTGCCACCGCTGATAGGATAGACCTGAACCTAAGGATAAACCGTAACTATTGGATTGACTTTCAGCCTGGCTGATCAACAAAATGAGAAAGAAAAGACTAGAAATATGTTTAGGCATATGCAAAATTACGCATATTGGTATGAAAATATAAAGTGCCACTGGTTTTAACAAATAAATAAAAATGACATAATGGCAGTAATTTTAAAGAAAATTGTAGCATAAAAATGACATAATGGCATAATTATTTCATTTATTCGGACGATTTAACCTAAATTTTGGGATGGTATACAAATTGATGAATTAGTTTAAAATATCAAAAATTATGTGGACGAAAACAATGTATCAACAACAAAAACCAAATTTCTGTAGACCAAACAATTTTAAAAATGTTACGATTGATTCGAGTTTGGGTATTCCGGCAAATATTAAAAAAACAGAAGATGAAATTGAATTGATTCTTGCACTGCCTGCTTTTGAAAAGTCTGAAATCAGTATCAAAATAGTGGATCAGGACTTAGTGGTCACAACGACTCCAAAAGAAGATGAAAATTCATACATCCGCCAGGAGTTTAAAAAGAAATCTCTTAAAAGAGTTTTTAGGCTTCCCGCAAACATGGACAAGGAGCAAATTTCTGCAAAGCATGAGAATGGTATTCTTACGATTCAACTTAAGAAAACCGTTACAGATCAAAAAAACATTCAAATTATTTAACTAAATAAATTTTATAAAAATGAGAAGGAATATGTTTTATCCGTTAATCCCAGTTGCACAAGAAATCGGCAATTTGGTTGATGAATTTGTAAATAAAGGATTTCATGATGTTATCGGTGGTTCTATCTGGCAGCATAATTTTCCGGCAGCGAATATCAAGGAAAATGAAAATGATTTTACTATAGATATGGCTGCACCCGGTCTTGAGAAAAAAGATTTCAAACTTGGTGTTGAAAATGGTCAGTTGATGATATCAGCCAATAAAGAACAGTCTACAGAAAATAAGGACGAAAATTATTACCGAAAAGAATTTAGTTATCAGTCTTTTAAAAGATCATTTCAATTACCTGAGCACGCCGATACTTCCAATATCAGTGCAACCTATAACAATGGTGTTTTAACGATAGTTATTGGTAAGAAGATGATCGTCAAAGACGAAAAGATTATTGAAGTTAAATAGAGTTTTGTAGTTTAGGAAAAGGGTTTGGTATTTGATGTAGCCTGCAGAAATGCAGGCTATTTTTTTTATTTTGTAACTTATAAAGTAATTGTTGTTGGCAATTATGAATTGATTTCTTGTCAACAAAAGTAATTCGATTCGACCTAACTCTTTTTATGATAGTTAAGGACTGCCCAACTAATCAGGACCACTGACATGCCAAACATGGAAGCAATATGAGGAAGAATGTCACAGAATTGGCTTCCTTTCATAATAACCATTCGGTTGACTTTTACAAAATAAGCGATTGGGTTAAGCCTGGTAATCATCTGAGCCCAATCTGGCATACTATCGATCATGGTATATAATCCACTTAGTAAAATAAAAATCATCATAAAAAAGAATGATATCAACATGGTTTGTTGTTGAGTTTGGACAAAGGTTGAAATTAATAATCCCATTGCAAGAACAACCAATAAATAAAAGGATGCAAAAAGATATATTAAACCAATAGAACCAACAGGAATAATACCATATGCCAGATAAGCTACCAAAAGCCCCAAGGATAATACGACCTGACCCATTATCCAGAATGGAATAAGTTTTCCAATGATAAACTCATATTTTCTGATCGGCGAAACATTTATTTGTTCAATGGTACCTAGTTCTTTTTCTTTAACGAAATTAAGGGCAGACATATTCGCGCCAACCATGGTAAGTAATATAACTAAAATCCCGGGGACCATAAAATTCCTGTAATTCATGGATGGATTATACCAGTATGAATTTTCTATTTGTATGATGGGCATAGGACTAAATTTTGGAAATTGAATCCATTTGGATCTAATGTTCTGATTATAATCCCTCAGAATATTTTGAAGATATTGACCACCTATGCTTGCTCTTGAACCATTTACAGCATTAACTGAAACGGCTATGCTTACTTCATTATTTTTAATTAAATTTTCTTCAAAATGAGCTGGTATTTCTAAGATGATATCCGCACGGTCATGAGCAAATAATTCCAAGCTTTCCTTATAATTTTCGGAGTAAGCAACGAATTGTATATATCCGCTGGAAGTAATTTTTTGAATTAGTTGATTTACATTTGGAGAATGGTCGTGATCAATTACACAAAGCTTTATATTTTTTACCTCATAGTTAGCAGCCAGTGGCAATAAGAGCAATTGTATGATTGGCATGACCAGTAGCATACGGATGTTTGCTTTGTCCCTAAAAAACTGTGCAAATTCCTTTTGTATTATCGTGATAATATTATTCATGCAACTTCAAGTCTTTTGTTAAATTTTTTAACACTCACAAATATCATGAATAGGGTGAAAGCAAATAATATTAAAGTCTCTTTCCAAATCGCATGAAACCCTAAGCCTTTAATCATAACAGACTTAACAATAATAAAAAACCACTTGGATGGAATTATATTTGAAATAATCTGTAAAGGGACGGGCATATTATCAATTGGAAACATAAATCCGCTGAACATTAACGTAGGCATGAATAAGCCAATGAGTGTGCCAAACATAGCTGCCGTTTGCGTTTTGGCATTTGATGAAACAAATAAGCCCAAAGACAATGCAGTCAGTATAAACAATATGCTTTCAGCAAATAACAGAAATAAGTTTCCTTTTATTGGTACTTCCAGAACATAATAACTCAATAATAGAATAGAAATAATGTTAATTATTGAAATAATAAGATAAGGGATGGTCTTTGATATAACCACAAAAAAAGGATTTAAAGGCGAAACCAGAAGTACTTCCATCATTCCCAATTCTTTTTCTTTCACAATAGCTACAGAGGTCATCAGGGAACATACGAGCAATAACACCATTGCCATCACGCCTGGAACAAAATTATATGAAGCTTTGAGTTGTTCATTATATATCATCCTGATTTCAGGTTTGATGGTATAAGGAAGTTTTGAATTTTGTAATAATTCGTTTTGATAATCACCTACGATAGCAGAAGCATAATTAACTAAGGTTGTTCCAACATTAGGGTCGGTTCCATCTGCGATGAATTGAATGGAGGCTTTATTTTCATGTTTAAGGGACTCTTCAAATTTTGGAGGTATGACCATCACCAGACGAGTACTGCCTTTTCTGAAGGAAGGCTCTATTTCTTTATCCGTAACCAGGTATTCTTCCAATTCAAAGTACTTACTAGATTCAATGCGTTGTATCAACTTACTTGATGCATCATCTTTGGATAAATCCAGAATTGAAATTTTTGAATTTTTAACTTCATTGGAAAGGGCAAATCCGAAGATTAGAATTTGTGCTATGGGCATAACGATGAGTACAAACAAGGTTTGTTTATCCCTTAGAATATGCCAGATTTCCTTTCTTACAAATACCCACAACTGCTTCATATCATTCGATTTTGGCTCTTTCAGATTTTCTGGCAAGTGATACAAAAACAGATTCCATATCTGCCACTTTAAATCTTGTCTTCAATTCAAGAGGCGAACCCATTGCCTCAATTCTGCCATCCACCATGATGCTTACCTGATTGCAATATTCAGCCTCATCCATATAGTGCGTTGTTACAAATATGGTGGTTCCCTTTTGCGCGGATTCAGATATTAACTCCCAAAATTCTCGACGTGTTATAGGATCTACACCTCCAGTTGGTTCGTCTAAGAAAACCAATGGTGGCTCATGTAAAATGGAAATAGAAAAGGCAAGTTTTTGTTTCCAGCCCAAAGGAATAGATCGAACCAATTTGTCTTTGAAGTTTCCTATGTGCAATAAGTCAATTATTTGTTCAGTTTTTATTTTAAGTGTCTGTTTGTGTAAGCCGTAAATTCCACCGTAAAATTTCATGTTTTCCAATACGGTCAGATCATCATAGAGTGAGAATCTTTGACTCATATATCCAATATTGGATTTTATTTTTTCAGATTCAGTGTATACATCGTAACCAATTACTTTGGCTTCACCGGAACTGGGTTTTAATAAACCCGATAACATTTTTATAGCAGTTGTTTTACCGGCCCCGTTGGCGCCAAGAAATCCAAATATTTCACCCTTATTAACTTCCATAGAAATGTTGTCAACGGCAACAAAGTCTCCAAATTTCTTGGTGAGATCTTTTACCTGAATAATGGGTGAATCACTCATTTGTCCATCATTAATTGCATGAAACTATCCTCTACCGTAGGCTTAATGTTTTTAATTTGAATATCAGAATGTAAACCAACTTTCAGATAATTGAATATATCCGTTTCTGTTAATTCTTTTTCTTCTGTTGCAAGATGAATGGAATCACCAAATGAAAAGGCTGAAAAAGTTTTATTCCATTTTTTCAAATCGAGCATGAGTTGAAACATATCATGAGATTTCACACTCCATAGTTTGCCGGAATAATTGGAATTAATTTCCTCTGGTGATGCTACAGCCAGTAATTGTCCGTTTTGAATGAGTGCGATCCGGTCGCATAGTGAGGCTTCATCCATATATGGGGTGGAAACAAATATAGTCATCCCCTGAGACTGAAGTTTTTTAAGCATTTCCCAGAATTCAATTCTGGATACTGCATCAACGCCAGTAGTTGGTTCATCAAGAAATAGAATGGTTGGTTTATGAATTAAAGCACAAGAAAGTGCAAGTTTTTGTTTCATCCCCCCGGATAAGGCACCGGCTCTTCTTTTCTTAAATGGTTCAATTTGTTGGTAGATTTCTTTTATAATTTCATAATTGGATTCTACAGTTGTATTAAAAACCGAAGCATAAAAATTGAGATTTTCTTCGACAGAAAGATCCTGATACAAACTAAATCTTCCGGGCATATAACCAATCCTACGTCTAAGCAATTCAAAATCTTTGACTACATCCAAGCCATCAATTAATGCTACTCCGGAATCAGCAAGAACAAGCGTGCAAAGAATTCTAATTAAACTTGTTTTGCCAGCGCCATCAGGTCCGATTAATCCAAACAATTCAGATTTTTTAACTTCGAAACTTATGGTATTCAAAGCCTGAATTTTTTGTTTCTTGATCTTATAGATTTTCGAAATATCCTGACAGCGTATAGCCTCCATTATAAATTATCAAATTTTACTTCTCCATACATGCCAAGTTTCAAATAACCATCATTTACAACTTTTATTTTTATTGCATAGACAAGATTAACTCTTTCCTCTTTAGTCTGAATGGTTTTAGGTGTAAATTCAGCTTTATCGCTTATCCACACAATCTGGCCGGAATATTCCTTTTGTTCCTTTTCTCCAAAATCGGTATAAACTTTAACTTGTTGATTCAGTTGTATTTTACTTAACTGTTCACCACTTACGTACGCTTTTAATTTTAGATGAGACATATTAGCAATTTTATAGAGTGGTTTGGCAGGTCCAACTACTTCATTTTCATTCACAAATTTGGATAAAACAACTCCTTCAACGGGATTTTTTATTTTAGATTTTTTCAATATATCAAGTGCTTGTTCTTTTCTTTTTTCCAATGGACCTTTTTCACTGCTTATACCGGTATTCTGTGATTTCAATATTTCAGATTGGGATCTAATTTGTTGATTAGATACATTGATTTGACTTTCAATGGTTCTAATTTGTTGTTCGAGTAATTCAATTTGAGCTTTGATGTCGTCTAATTGCTTTCCTGGCGCGGCATCTCCCTGAATTAGTTTTTCGATTCTTGATTTTTCAGTCTTCGCCGTCTGGAGTTGAATCTGAATACTTTTAACCTGTTCCTTTTGGGATAATATCTGTGCTTCAAGAATTTTTATTTGTGGAGATATGGGTATATTTTTATTCTGTACTGCTTGAATACTCGCCTCAACCTGTTGAATCTGTAGTTCATATTGAAGCGGGTCAATTTCTGCAACAATTGAATCTTTGGTAAGTAATGAGCCTTCATCAATATTGAATTTGATTAATTTGCCTGCTATCTCCGAAGACACTATTGTTTCTTCAGCTTCAAATAAACCGGACGCATCAAAATTTTTACTGTTTTTGAAACAACCGCTGGTCAAAATCAAGGCTATACAAATGATAGGCGAGATAATGTTGAAATTTATTTTACTAAATTTAGTTTCCATTGATATGATTGCTTTGATAGATCGTTTGAATATATTGTAATTTGTGAATTTCCAAATTTATTTTGGCTTGTTCTTCAGCGTTCAGATCTTTAAGGTAGTCGCTGATGGTCAATGTTCCATTGTCATATTGGAGCTTACTAGCGATTTTTATTTTTGTCCTTAAGTCAATTAAATTTTTATCAGAAGTCTGCAATGCTATATATTTTTTAGCATCTTCTGTTAGTTGAATTTGTTGCAATTCCTGACCATAGATAAAGCTTTCTTTTTGAAGATTAGAAATGTTCTTATTTAGTAGGGTAATTTTTTGTTCTCTATGGGTTGTATACCAGGAAGTTATATTCCAATTTAATTTTATTCCGGCGATATAATACCAATCGAATTGATTTTTAAGGAAATTCAAAGCAGGATTTGCATAACCAGCCTGAGCAAATGCCGAAATTTTGGGAATTGATTTTTTTCCAACCAAGATTTTTTGCTCAGAAAGTATTCTATCCTGTAGTTCTAACAGTTTATATTCAGGTCGATTGATGACTGTTTGATTTATTTTTGCATCAGGGATTTCCAATTGTGTGTTGTTACTGATATTTTTACCTATTAGTCTTGCTAAGATATTTAATAAGGAGTTTTTTTGAGATTGAAGTTCAAGAATTTTTTGTTCTAATTTTATGATTTCGGCTTTCACTGAATTCAGTTGATAACCTGAGACCACCTGAGCTTCATACGCTACATTAGTCTTTTGTAATAAGGCCTCCAGATCTTTTTTGGTAAGATTCAGAACATTCATTTGTTCCTGAAGCTGAAGTGTATTAAAAAATACCTGTATGGTTTTGTCTTTAATTTTGTAAAGTTCGGATTCAACACGCAGCTGATCTGCTTTTGTCTGATATGTATAAAGATGACGTTGATGTTGTAGTGTCCCTCCGTCATAAATTAACTGTCCGGCTTCCAAATAAAATTTGTATTGATCTTTGTTAGGAGGTATAATCGTTGGAAATCCAGGAATAGCAGGAATATTAAGCGCTGTTACATCGGATTGTATGCTTGCCTGTGCATTGCCGCTTATAGAAGGTAGCCAATTGCTATTCAAATTAGTTTTTTGAAGTTTCTCTATTTCAGAAAGCACATTTAGTTGATTAATTAATGGGTAATTATTTCTGGAGAGAATTACACAAGAATCCAGATTCAGTTTGGTTGTCTGTGCGTGTATATTTAATCCTGCAAAAAAGATAAGCAGTTGAAGTTTATATTTCATCTTAAAGGATTTCCGATCGCTTTCACAATAACAGGTTTAACTCAAAAAGGTTAATTTGCTTAACTTATTTTATTTTTGCCGAATGTTAAGAACGCATACATGTGGGGAATTAAGGCTCTCCAACTTAAATGAGGAAGTGATTTTATCTGGTTGGATACAGATTACAAGAAATCTGGGTGGTTTGACCTTTATTGATTTGAGAGACCGGTATGGTATTACTCAGATAGCATTCAATATGGAGCTAAATCCAAAATTATGTGAGCAAGCACGTAAATGCGGTAGAGAATATGTCATTTCGGTCAAAGGAATAGTTTCTGAAAGATCTAGTAAAAATTTAAGCAGAGCAACCGGCGAAATAGAGTTGATAGCAAAAGAATTAACCATTCTCAATGTATCGAAGGTGCCGCCATTTACCATTGAAGATGAAAGTGACGGAGGGGAAGATATACGCATGAAATATCGCTATCTGGACATTAGAAGGAATCCGGTTAAGAATAAAATTATTTTCAGGCATCAGGTTGCCTTACAAACCCGAAAATACCTGAGCGGACTGGATTTTCTGGAAATTGAAACGCCCTATCTTATAAAATCAACTCCTGAAGGTGCCAGAGACTTTATTGTTCCTAGTCGAATGAATCAAGGGCAGTGGTATGCATTGCCACAATCTCCTCAGACTTTTAAGCAAATTCTGATGGTTGGAGGAATGGATAAATATTTTCAAATCGTACGATGTTTTAGAGATGAAGATCTAAGAGCAGATAGACAGCCAGAATTTACTCAGATTGATTGCGAGATGGCCTTTGTTGAAGTGGAGGATATTCTAAATACATTCGAAGGGCTTACAAAGTACCTGTTCAATGAAATCCTGCAAATTGATCTCGGGACTTTTCCAAGAATGAGCTATGATGAAGCAATGGAGAGCTTTGGTAACGACAAACCTGATCTTCGTTTTGACCTGAAGTTTGTTCATCTTGAGTTGCTTCGGGGCAAAGGATTTCAGGTCATTGATCAAGCACCTTATATACGTGGATTTGTAGTCAAAGGACTGGAATCAAAGTTCACAAATAAGGAAATTAACGAATTGACAGAATGGGTTAAAAGGCCTCAAATCGGAGCAAAGGGACTTATGTATATTAAGTATACTTCTGAAGGAATTAAATCTTCCATCTCCAAATTTTATAGTGAGGAGGACCTCTTGTTTGTAGCGAACGAAATTGGTGCACAAGCCGGCGATGTAATACTGATATTAACCGGAGAAAAAGCCAATGTGCTCAAGCAATTGAGCGAACTGAGATTGGAAGTGGCTCGAAAAATGGATCTCATTCCTGCCAATTCTTTTAAACCCTTATGGGTAGTTGATTTTCCATTGTTAGAATGGAGTCAGGAAGAGAATCGATTTTTTGCCATGCATCACCCGTTCACCAGTCCATTGCCTGCCGATTTGCACAAGATGTCTAGCGAGGATCCTGAAATTATCAAATCTATTAGAGCTGCTGCTTATGATTTGGTGATTAATGGTACAGAACTAGGCGGAGGATCTATTCGAATCCACGACAGAGCTTTGCAATCAAGAAATTTTGAACTTCTTGGCTTCTCTCCAGAAGAGGCTGAAGAGCAATTTGGTTTTATTTTAGGCGCTTTTGAATATGGTGCACCTCCGCATGGTGGAATTGCATTTGGGCTGGATAGGGTTTGTGCTGTTATGCAAGGAAGCACAACCATCAGAGATTATATTGCTTTTCCAAAAAACAATATGGGAAGGGATGTAATGATTGATGCCCCATCCAATGTAAATCAAAAACAACTCAAAGAATTGGGTTTATAATTCCATTTTTTTCAAGAACTGTACGAACCGGTTTACTGAATCTGGTTTTAGGATTATTTGCATTGAAGCATAAACTTAAATCAGCACTAATTAGTCAATTGATAGGGAGAATGAGGTATTCAGGAAGGATTCGATATTTTTAAAATTGACAAATTCTTTCTAAAAAAGCATTCTAGACTTCAATTATTTTAGATCAATTGTTCATTTTAAAGTATTGATACCTATATGTAAACCAAACTTGTGCAAGCGTTCATTGTCTTTAATTATCTGCAAAAAAATATTTTTATAGTAAAGAATAAAAAATGATATAAAAAAAAGCCTATCAATTTACTTCCAGATGAAAGAAAATGAATCCATACATATACTACCTGAAATAATTAGGGATATTATTAAAAAATAAAATTCGAAACTAAACCAGTGTAGTTTATATATTGAATGGCTTCAAACGAATATTGATCGCCTTTAAACAATGAATCGAATTTAGGCTAACCACTTATATCGAAATAAAAAATAGAATGCAATGTATAGGAAAAGGAAAGGATAATATCGAAGAAAGTTTAGATATCGGAGGTAATTTGAATGAAAGATTAGTTTTAATAAATATTTTTGAACGGATAAGTTTAAATTTTAATTAATTATTTGATTAGTAGGAATTTTATTTTTACGATTAAGGAAATATAAATAAATTTCCAATGGCGCAATTAAGAATGATCATCCAGGGAATTGGAATTCGTAATTATAAATATCATCAATCCAATGCTACATGTGACCAATTTGAAATCATGTCCGAAATTTTAAAGTCAGGTTTGAGCTTTCCTGGGACAAAGAAAGATGGATATAGTCACAATATGAAGTTCGTAAGCTAATTGCCAAAGTCAAAAAAAAAAGCCTGTTATACATAACAGGCTTTTTTTAGTATGGAAAATACTATTTAATATTTCTTAGAAACCTTGCTTGGCAGTACCAGCTTTAATAGCCGCAAGTGCTTTTTCTTCACCAACAAGAGCAGTTAATTTATTGCCTTTGCCATCATTTCCTTGAACCATGTATCCTCCTCTGGCAGTTTTTGTTACTACTGCATCTTTGATAGGAACATTTTTTTCTTTTGTTTTCACATTATACGCTGTAAGTTGCATTATAAGAGTTTTAAGATTTTAATTAAAAATTTTATCTAAAGACGCACAATATTAAGGAATATAGGTCAAATAAGATAATAATTTAATATAAGCTTTGATAAAATTAGCAAAATACCTTCACTAAAAATGTAAATATTCATTATATTATATTGATTTATATATAATAATACATTAATAATTAATTAAATATAATAAAAAAATAAAATCAATCATCGATTCGGATTGAGTGAGAATCAAGTATTATGAATAGGGGTTGATGAGGAATTTACCCAGACTACAAAAATATTAGAACCATTGCGAATTAGATTTGAATAACATCTAAAATATAACGATTTAAAAATAAATTCTTATGTAGAATACTTTACCTATAGAAACTGTACATTTGTTTGATAAACTATAGTTTCAATGAAAAGATTTTTTTCCAGATTCGTTACCTTGTTTTTATTATTATTTTTAACAACTGCTTGTAGGAAAAATGTAGCCAAACAAGTTGATATTAAATACCATGATATTCTTCTTGAGAATGTCGATACAATGGTTTCTCCCGGTGAAGATATTTTTGAGTATATAAATGGAACCTGGTTAAAGAAGAATCCCATACCTCCTGAAGAAGTAAGTTGGGGAATAGGGAATTTAATCATTGACGAAAATTTTAAAAAATTAAAACTAATTTGCGAAGCAGCTGCCAATGCACCAAATGAGTTGGGAAGTAATGGGCAGAAAATTGGTGATTTCTGGTTAATTGCTATGGATTCAGTTCGTTGTGATAGTTTAGGAATAATTCCATTAAAGTCTTATTTGGATAGCATAGATCATATTAATGATTTGCAATCATTTATTCGTACAGTTGCTGAACTTTCCAATATTGGAGCATGTACTTTGTTAAACAATTATGTGGCCCAGGATGATAAGAATAGTGATAAGATGTCAATATTTTTTACTCAGGGAGGTTTGGGTTTGCCCAACAGAGATTATTATTTCAAACAAGATGATCGCACCAAAAAAGTTCGAGAGCA
>WBZT01000422.1_pt2 | contig 20499 bp, 25 predicted proteins | sample 5204241 | NCBI WGS metagenome assembly WBZT01 (sample SAMN12344358, study PRJNA552823) | activated sludge metagenome | biome: Activated sludge suspended growth; feature: Nitrification reactor; material: Wastewater; isolation source: activated sludge from nitrification reactor of wastewater...
CGGCTGCCGCTGAGCGTGGTCAAACACGAGCACGAGCCGACGCGCTCCGTGAAGATGATGGAGCAAGCCCAGAACGCCTACCCCCGCAAGAACTGGTCGAGCGTGATGCTCTTCAACTGCGACCACCCGGCCAACCGGCGCCTGTCGCTGTGGGACGTGAACCACCGCACCCGGCAGGAACTCCACAGCCTCTACTGGCTGCACGACGACGAGATCGGTTCGCTCGACCTGGCCTGGAACTGGCTTGTGAACGAGCAGCCCAAGCCCGACAATCTCGGCATCGCGCACTTCACCAACGGCGGCCCGTTCAACGACGGCTGGCCGGGTGCCGAGCACGATGACCTGTGGCTCAAGCACGCGGGCGGCTGATGCGGGTCGAGCACCTGCATCCTGGGCTGCCGCGCACGATCGGCACGCACCACAAGGCCCGGGGGATCGTTTCGGCAGCCGACATCTTCGTAACCGGCGGCGCGCGACTGCGGCTCAAGGCAGTTGTGTTTGAACGGCAGCGTGATCTGCGCCACTTCTGGAAGCACGTGCTCGGTCGCGATACCCTCGGGCCGAAGTGTCTCGGTGCGGTGAACGGGCTGGGTTACGAGCGAATCGACATCGCAGGCGGCCGCGAGCGTTCAACACTGGTGTGCGACCCGCGCTACTTCGCGATCATGGGCCTGGTGCTGGGCCACCTCAACATGGAGATCGTGACCCACGAGTCCGTGCACGCCGCGTTTGCCTACGCCCGCCGGCACCGCAAGGATCTGTGGTGCGATCCTGGCGAACTGGAAGAGGAAGCCGTCTGCTATCCGGCCGGCATCATCGCCAAGCAGATTAATGCGTGGCTGCACGACGAAGGTCTGTACGAACGAAAAGGCCGCCCGTAGGCGGCCTTTCTTCGACGCGCCGGTGGCTCAGCCGGCGGCCAACCGATCGATTGCGGCCTGCGCTTCGGCCTTCGCCGCGGCGAGCTCTTCGTCGGTCACGTCACGGCCTTCGGCCTGCGCCTTGGCGATCGCGAGTTGGTAGGTCTGCAGCTGCGTGAGCAGTTGCAGCGAGAGGCCCACGAGGGCGGCTGCGTTCATGGCGTGGTTCCTTTCGTCGCCAGGTAGGCTTGGAGTGCGGTCAGCACGGTGATGGTGGCCGTCAGCTTGTCACCGCCGGCCTGCGGGTTGGTCTTGTAGGTCAGCACGGCCAGATCAATGCCGGCCTCGGCGCTGCGCAGCGTGGAGACCACGTTGTCGCGGTCGGCATCGCTCAGCTTGCCGGCCGCGCGCAGCGTGCTGGCGCTGTTGGCGATGGCCGTGACGGTGCTGTGCGCTGCGAGCACCTTCTGGTTGAAGGTGGCCGGCGACTGAACGCCCAGGCCGGTGCACGCGGCCAGCACGAAGGCCAGCACGAGCGCGAAGTAGAGGTTGAGACGTTTCACGGGTGCCCTTTCACAAGCTCATGAGGTTGGACGCGATGCGATTGGCCCACCCGCGTCCGAAGGCGGGCCAGTTCGGCAGGCTGGCCATGAAGGCCAGCCGCTGAGCATTGAAGCGCACGGCGATGCGCATTGGATCGATGCTCTGCACGGCTTGCAGCGTCAGCGGCCCGAGCACACCATCGGGCGCCTCGTCGACCGTGCGCTGCAGCGTGCGGATCGCGGCCTTGACGCCGGAGTTGACCGCCATGTCGAACAGGTCGAAGCGGATGCGGTCTGGTACCGCGTCGCAGCCCGCAGGGCCCCAGAAGTCCCGCAGATAGATCTGCTTGGCGCGTCCCAACGTCAGGTTCTTGATGTCCTCGCCTGGGTAGCTGCGCTTGCTGATGCCGAACTTCGTCTCGCCACCGGGATCCTCGGGGTGGTTGACGTAGCCGCCTTCATGGCCGATCAGCCGTTCGAACGCTTCGTCGAAAGTCATTGCGGCGCCTTCGACTTGAGCACATCGGCCGCGTTGAGAATCGCTGCGATCTCTGAGGGTGTCAACTGCACGGTCACGGTGGCCGGCGTGTCGGGCACCACCGGCGCGGGCGGCGGGGTCGTGATGCCTGCGGTCCCGATCTGCTGCCCGACCACAGGTTCAGGTGTGCCGCCCATGAACGAGGTGTCGGGCTTGGTTTGCGACACCACCCGGGCAGCGTACCACACAGCGAACGAGATGATCGGTGCGTAGTACTTCAATGCCGGCCACTGCGCCAGGATCTGCTGTTGTTGCTCGACTGGTAGCTGGATCCAGTAGCCGGCGGCCACGCTGATGAGGCCCGCGACCCAGACGGAGTACATCTTGAACGAGCCGGCGATGTTCTCGGCGGTGGTTGCCATGATGGGGAACCCTTTCACTTCTTGAGCCCTTGCAGGCGGAGTTCAACGGCCGCCAAGCGCGACTGCACATCAGCCATGCGCGTCTGGAGATCCGCGATCTTGAGGTCGTGCTCCAAGTCCTTGAGATCCTTGCCGCTGAGCGCAGTGCTCAAGGTCTGCACTTCCTTGATCAGCTTGGCGATCTGCTCGGCTTGCGCGTCCTGCTTGTAGTAGACCAACGCGGCCTGCAGAAAGCCCGCCGCAACGATCCCGATAAGCCACGGCAGTGGGATCTCGCGCGAGACCTTCAAGCCGACAGGATCCTCGTGTCGAGTGTGCGCCATGTGATGGCCCTGCTCGTGAGTTGACGGAGTGCTCATTTTGGTGTCTTGTCGGATGTGAGTGAACCCCCACCTTCGGGGCGGTTCTTGATCATCGTCGGAGACTTTTGGGCGCCCGTGTTCGCCTCCGGGTCCAACACCCCATTCAACGCCTTGAGCAGTGGAGAGTCGGAGCGGATGCCCACGGTTCCCTTCACGTGCTCGATCATCTCACGCATCCACTGGCGAGCCTGCGCACGCCAGCTACCACGACCGGTGAAGCGTTCGTGCATGATGCGCGCGCCGTTGACCGCCCAGTATTCCGTGGGGTTCACGTACTGGTAGTCATCCTTGGACAGCACGCCGCTGTCAAACGCTTGTTTCGCCTCGGTCAGTGCAGCCTTGTCGCCGCTGGATGCACGGTTGAGTGCTTCCATGGCCTTGGTGCGCTCCGGCGTGGCGTCTTTCATTGCGGCCTTGAGCGCTCGCTGCCAAGCGCGGTAGATGCCCTGCTGCACAGCATCGGGCATCATCCGCTCGGCGTGGTGCAGGATCTCGTGCATTGCGGTCTGCGGGTTGTCCTTGCCTTGGAAGAGCTTGACGATGCGCGTGGCCGAGTTGTACGAGCCTTTACCTCCGGCGCCGGGCTCAGGCTGCAGCACCTCGACGCGCAGGCCGCGCGCCAGGTTCTCGTTGCGGTCAAGAGCCCACAGCGCGAGGCTGGCGCCGTCCTTGTCCAGCGTGCCTTCGGCGATGCCGCGCTCCAGCGCGCGGCGCACCTGCCGCCGGCCGCGAGGGCTGGGCGGCGGGGGTGGCGCGGCGCGCTCGGCGGCGCGCTGCTGCAGATCGAGCAGACCTTCGTCGATCTTCGGCAGGCCGAGGTCTAGCGCTTCTTCGCCGCCTTTCGCGACTTGGGCGCCGGCGTCACCGTCTTTCGGTACACCTTCTTGACCGGCTTCTTTCCGTACACCACCGGTGCCCACGGGCTCGCTGGGAGTGCCATCGGTCTTCTCCTGCTTCTTGGCCGGCGCGATCGCGTCGGCGCGCTTGATGAGCGCGGCCTTGACCTCGGGGTCGGTCTCTGCCGCGGCGGCCGCGCGGAGCTCGTCGGCTGCAGCCTGCTTCTTCGCCTCGGCCTCGCGCTTCTTGGCGATGTCCTGGCGGATCTTGGCCACCTCGGGGTGCTCCTTCACCTCGGGGGCAGGCTTGACGTTCTCCGGCGTGATCTCGGTGGCTTCGCCGACCGGGATGGGCTCGTCGGGCATGCCCGGCGCCGGCTTGACGCTCTCGGGCGTGATCTCGGTGGCCTCGCCCACCGGAACCGGCTCGGCGCGCTCTGCGGCGGCCGCGCGCTCAACGGCGGCCATGCCTTGCTGCCGGCGCGCCTCGATGGCGCCCGGGGTGACCATGGCGGCATTGGCCGGCTCGGTAGCGGCACTCTCCGCAGGCGCACCGCTGACCAGGGTATCGGGCAGATCCGGTCGGCCCGGCACCGCAGGAATCTCTTGGCCGGCGCGCGTGCGCATGTCGACGCGCGTGCCGGTGCTGGGCGCTTCCTCGCCGAGTGCCGGCACCAGGCCGGCTGGGTCCATGCCACCGGCAGCCGCCGGCGCGGCGCCAGGCGTGGTTCCCCACTCGGGGGTCAGGTCGCCGAGCGGGACTTCACCACCCGGCTCAGGCCGCTGCGGCACATCTTCGAAGCCGCGGCCGAGCGTCGGCTCGGGCGGGCGCCCTTCGGGCGTTGAGGCGTCCCGGCGGCGCTGCGCGTCCACCAATCGCTTCACGACTCGGGGACCGACGAGGTTGTAGATCGCCGAGCCCGCGTAGATGGCGGCGGCCGACAGCGGTTCTGCGAACGCTGCGCCTGCGCCTGCCCCGGCGCCAACCCCGCTGTAGACCAAGTTGCGTTCCGCCGTGCCGGAAGAAGGCAGTTCCTTGAGCAGTTCTTGGCCGATGCGGGCGTACTCGCCCAGTTCGCCCGCCTCGCCGCGCGCCATGCGGCGCTGCTTGCCGCCCGACTTCTGCGCCATGATGCTCTTGAGCGCCGAGGGAGCGAAGTTGCCATCCGGATGCCGAGCCACCAGCGGTTCCAGCACCTTGCTGATCGCGTAGCGGCGGCGCGCATCCGTCAGCGCGGCAACGTCAGCGTCGGCGGCCACGTTGGCGAGAGCGTCGTCAAACCGATGCACCACGTCATCCAGCACTGCGGCCACGTCTGCCTTGTTGGCACGCATCTCACGGGCTTGCGTTTGCACTTCGGTGCGCAGCCGCCGCAAGGTATCGCCCGGCACAAAGCCGCCATTCTCTTCCGCGATCTTCTTCAGGTCTTCAGCCCATGCCTGTACCACGGCCTTCGTGTCGGGCGTACCGCGGCGCGCACGGTCAAGCGTCATCAGGTCACCGAAGTCCGCCGCCGGCACTTGGTATTTGCTGGAAATTTCGCCGATGCGTTCGCCGGCTGCGTCCTGCAGCTGCTTGAACGAGGCGTCGTCCAGCACCGTAATGCCGGTCTCGGGGTCCATCTGCTTGGCCAGCGCCAAGTTGAAGGCCTCGCGGCGTTTGGCGCGCAGCGAGCCGCCGCCAGCCAGCGGCACGTTCTCGGCGGTTTCGCCGATGATCTTCATGAACTTGTTGTCGCTCAGCTGATGGAAGTTGATCGGCACGCCGGCGTCTGTCGCCTTGCCGACCAGTTCCATGGAGCGTTGGCTCATCCGCGGCGTAGCCGCCTCCAGCGCAGCGTCACCTGCGGCGCGGCCCACATCTCGCACGCCACGCACCGCGGTGCTCACCGCCCCCTCCGGCATCGGGCTGACCAACGTGCCGCGCGGGCCGGTGCCCACGGCTGGCAGTGCCTGCAGCACCCGGTCGGCGCTTTCGGTCACCGTGCGGCCGAACTCCGTCTGTGGCTCCTGCCCGTTCGTGATTCCGGTCTGCCGGTAAATGTCGCGCACGATGCCGACACCGCGCTGTGCGCCGGCCTCCATGTTCTCGCCGGCCGCGCCGCCGGTGACCGGGGTGGCCAGCAGGCCAGCCATGCCCCCGACGCCGCCACCGGTGATCTTCGCCACGATGTCGAGCGCGCCTTCGACGGCGCCCACTACCTTGTCACGGATCGGGTTGCGCGCTGCAGCTTCGCGCCGTTGCCGTTCGGCTACCTGCTCCGGCGCGCGGCCGGCGGCCCACTCCGGGTCGGTACCAGGCACCGCGGCAGCGCCGAGCTTGCCGAGCGGCACGGCGGGTGCGGGCGGGGGCGCCGAGGGCGCGTCGGGCACGAAGCCGCCGCGGCGCGGCGGGGCGTCGGAGGTTGCGGTGTCAGGCACGAAGGGCATTACTGCCAAGTCCCCGTCTGTCCGTTGATCGTGATGCGGTCACCCGGCTTGATCTTGCCGGCCTTGGCCGCCGCGGCGGCGTCGGCTTCCGAACCGAAGGTCGGCATCTGGTTGCCGCCACCGCCGCGTGGCCGGTTGCGCACGCGTTCAGCCATCTCCGACTGGCGGCCGCGGATCTGCTTCTGCACCGCGCCCGGCGCCGCTCCAGCGGCATCCATCTCGCGCTTGAGCTGATCCATGATGGCCGTGAGCGCCTCGTGGCTGTCGGCCGTGGACAACATCGCGCGGGCGTGATCCTTGTCGCTGACCGTGGGCGTACCGATCGGGCTGACCGCACGGGCGTAGGCGTTGATGAACGAGTTGAGTGCGGCGCCAAACTGCCGCGCCTGCGGATCGCCGGAGTTGTTCTCGAAAGCGATGATGGCCTTGTTGATCGGCATGAACTGCGTGCGCGGCACCTTCGACGAGGCATCGACCACCAGATCGGCCATCGCGTAGGCTTCCTTCTCGGCCAACCCAAAGTTGGCCGAGCGCGTGCCAAGCGCGCGCTGCGCGGCGCCCATGCCACCGAACTCCTGCTGCACCAGCGCGATCTGGTCGGGCGTCATGCCCGCTTCCTTGGCCACCTGGGTGACGCGCTGGCGCAGGGCCACCACGTTGGCGGCGCCCTGCGCGCCGCGGCCCAAATTCTGGAACACGGACTTGTCGCCGGCGAGATACTGCTCCGCCATGGAGGTGAGCGTTTCGTCGTCGAGAGTTGGTTCGCCCGCGCCGCCACCCGCACCTCCGGCGCGCGCCGGCGCGAACAGGCGCGGCGCGGCGCCCTTCTTGATCTCCTCGCGGCTGACTTCCTTGCCGGTCTCGTCGCGCGTGACCAGCAGCATGCGGTCGCCGAGGTCGATCTTGTCAACCGTGGTGTTCTTCTTAGTCGGCCGGCTACGCGCGGTCAGATCGTCAAGATACTTCCGTGCCTCCGGACCGCCTTCTTTCTCACCTTCAGCCAAACGCTTGGCAATCGCCGGGTTGCGCAGCACCTCGGCTAGCGTACCGACATTCCCCATGTAGTCAAACCCCCGCTTCAGATCAATCGGAACGATTTGATCCTTTTCGTCGGTCGTACCGTCGCGCGTCATTGCTGCGTCGTAGTACAGCGGTTGTCCGTCTGGCCCGATTATGTCGGTGTAAACGCGCAAGATCGGGTACACCTTGTCGGGGTAGCTGACACCGTTGGCGTCTTGTGCGGGAACAAGCCGCACGACTTCCTTCTTGGTGATCGTGCCGCCGTAAGGGCTGGGCTCGCCGATGCCGCGTTTCAGATACGTCGGCCCGAGCAACCCGTTGATGCCCTTGATCTGCATGTCGACGTTGCCATACTTCAGCCCGTCAGTGATGTCGCTGACGTGCTGCGGCATCTGTGCAAGGTCTTGCAGCGTCATGCCCGTTGCGCGGACAAGATGCAAGACCAGGTCTTTCGGAGTCACATCATCTAGGCTTTGTCGGCGCGCCTGCACTCGGGTGAAAAGGTTGATGGACTCTTGGCGAGCGGCGCGCAGTTGAGCCTTAAGCTCACCGTGTCGCTTTGCATCTTCGGGATCCACCGGCATGTTCTGCAACTGCCGGGCCTTGGCGGTGGTTTCAATATCGCCAATGCTTTTCTCAAGCGCGTCAATCGCTTCAGCCGCGCGTTGGCGGCGTTCGTTCTCATCCAACCGTTGCTGCTGACGCTGCTCGGTGGAGCGCATGAGTTCCAAGCGCTCGTTCTCGCGCTTGGCAGCTTGGTCTGCGCGTTCGTCGGCACGCGCCTTGTAGACATCCTCAACGGCTTGCCGCTTCTGAGTCTGCTCGTCTTGGTAGGCGTCGCGCGCCATGCCGTAGCCGGTGCTCAGCCCTTGGGCGGTGCCTGCTGCGAGACCTCCTGCCATCTCTGTTCCTCAATCAAAAAGGCCGCCAGCGATCGCACCCACGGTGCCGCCGATCAGCGCACCGAGAGGACCACCGACCGCGCCTACTTGCGAGCCGGCGTAGAACCCGCCAAGTGCGCCCACCGTCGACCCCAGCTGCACGCGCCCGGCCTTCTCTTGCTGCTCCAGTTGCTGGTTCTGCATGTTGCGGCGGCTCTCTTGCTCGGCCGCCGAGCCGAGCATGGACATCGCATCCTGCTGTTGCGCTTGGCCGAGAGTCTGAAGAGTCGCGCCGACGCCGCGTGCCATCACATGCCTCCCATCGGGGCCGGGTTGCCAAGAATCGACTGCTGCCGCTGCCGGGTCGTGTAGCCGGCCACGTTCTGTGCGTTCACGTCGGCCAGCGCGCGGCTCAGGCCGGTGTTGCGCTGCCGCACGGCTTGTTGGTCGTTGTCCAGCGTGGCACCCATGGCGCGCATACGCCGCTGGAAGCTGCCTTCCTGCGCGTCAAAGCTCGCGCTGACATCACGGCTGGCTTCCGACATCGCGTTGCTGACCACGGTCGGGTCGGTGGCGTACTTGATCAGTTGGTTCTCAAGCGGCACGAACGTGCTGACGTAGTTGGCCCACTGCTGCCGCGTCATCGCAGCGTAGGTGTCCGAAGCGTAGGTCTTGGACCCGGGATTGAGCCCGTAAGGGTTGGTGAACATCGATGCCGCCATGTCACTTCCCGGCTTGCGGATTGGTATAGAAATCATCGGCCTGCGCGCCGAGCACAGTTGGCGTCGTGCCGGTCGGCAACGGAGATTTCTTTGGGGTAGGGCGCATTGCGGCTTGCAGGCCATAGCCTGCCAAGTTGCCGGCGACTTCGCCGACCGCGGTTTCCTTGGCCAGCGCGGTCTGCGCATCAGCCTCGGCCTGCGCGCCGCTCATGCCGGCCTGGCGGCTCAGCGCATTGCTCACTCCGGCGCGCTCGCCTCGGCCGGTGGCGGCGAGTGCCGCGAGCGTCTCGGTGTAGGCGTCATCCACACTCTGGTCGGCGGCCACCTGGCCCATGCCGCGCGAGGTGGCGGCGTTGTCCGACATGCCGGTCATGGCTGCGCCGACGTTGCGGCCGGTACCGGCCAGCTTCTTCTCCAGCGTGTTCTCGGCCTGCCCGAACGCGATCTGAGTGTCCACGTTGGCTCGGCCGGAGGCGGACTTGCGTGCGGCGGACCCGGCGGCGCCCGACTCCGCGGTCTGGGCCGCGAGCCGCTTCTGCAGCGGCAGCCAGCGCTTCGTGTAGTCCTGCAGCTGGTTGACTGCGAACTCCGTCATCGCGCGCTGCTGCGCTGTTTCCTTGACCTCGCTGCCGCCTTTGCTCACGTCACGCGCCTCATGAACTCGTCTGTACCGCGGCGGTGCCACTCGGGCCCCAGCCGCCTTGCCCAGCCTCTGCGCCTTGCAACGAAGGCGATTGTCTGTGCACCGAGATCGCGTGCTATCGCAAGCAGCGCGGCGTCTTGACGCTCGTAAGCTCCGTGGCGGAAGGCAATCGCCAACCACACGAAAAGCTCAAGCCCTTCCGGCCCTGGTCTCAGGTCAAGCACCATCATGCCGTCTTCGCAGGCGACGCAGATAGCCTCTTCCTTTTCACATTGTGCCTCAATCTCGGCCAGTTCGGAAGCCGAGGCGACGCCAGGGCGAAGCCCCCGGGCGGCATGCGCCACGAATACCGGGTCTTCGATGCAGAAAGCGGTTCCCGAGCACCCGTCCAAACTCAGTGTCATGGCGATGAGATGGTCAGCACACCGGCGCTGCTGATCGTGATCGTCACACCGGTGCCTTGCACGATGTGCGATGACAAGATCGCGAGCACGGTCTCTGTGAAATCCGAAACGTCGGCTGCGGTCACCCCGAGCACCATCTTGGCTTCGTCAGGCGTCAGCACCGAAAGGTTGCCCGCATTGAGGTAGACGAACCCTTCCCCACCTGACGCGAGCAGTTCGGTCAACGGCAGCAGCTTCGTCGCCAGCAACTGGTAGGTCACCGGCATCAGCCACTCGGCGTCGTTGTAGACCCCGAGGTATTGAAGCGCAGGAAAGCCGGGCTTCACATACAGCGTGGTGCTCGACAGCGCGATGCCGATCGGCACGGCCACGTTGGTGTAACTGGGCCACACGGTGAGCCCTTCGATGCCCAAGAACACCGGGGCGAACGGGGTGAATGCTGCACCGGTGATGGTGACAATGCCTTCACGCTGCACCAGCACGTTACCTCCCGAAGCGGCCGCAGCGCGCGCCACCCCCAAGATGTTGTAGATCGTGCCTTTGTCGTTAGGGTTCGCCTCGGCGCACGTCCCGTCGCCGCTACCGTAGACAGCGTACCCCGCCCGCACCGCAGACGAGGCGCGAAAGGTCTGCGTCAGCGACGCGCTGGCGCTGCCCGAGCTCAAAGAGTTCACCACCGCTTGCAACTGCGCCAGCTGAACCTTGAGCGTCTGGATGTCGTTTGCCGCGTTGGGCCCCGCGGTCGTGCTCTGCAGCAGCGAGACCGCTCGCTCCAGGGCTTCAATGCGTTGGCGCGCCGCCGCGAGGATCCCGTTGACCTCACGGACTTCCAGCGCGCGAACATTGCCGATCGCCGGGGATCCGAGGGGTGCCGCCATCAACCCAACTCCCGCACGTCTTCCGCGAGTTGGATCTCGCGGATGGTGGACGTGCCTAGCACCTCGATCTCCAACTTGCGGTACGCATCGGTCTCGGCCAGCGTGAACTCTTCTTCGCCAGTGACCACGACCTCATCCACCTGCACGCCGTCGCCGTAAACGCGCAGCAGGATGTTGTCGTAGTCATCGGCGCGCACGCGGGCCATGATCATGTATGCCTGCGCCGGCAGCAGCCACAGCTTGCCCTTCCAGCGGTACGTCATCAGATTCGCGCTGTCGCCTTCGAACGCAGAGATCACGTTGCCTGCGGCGATGCCAGCCGGTGTCGTCGGCGGAATCGGCAGCGAGGGGTCGTCAGGCTCGTTGATGTCATCGAGCACGAGGTACATCGTGTCGGTCACCGGGTCAACGTGCACGGCGCTGGCGTGGAACGGCATCTCGACCACGCCGAACCCGTTGGCTTTCATGTCCAGCGCGTAGGCCTTGTAGGTCTGCCCCGGCGTGCCGCTGCCGCCTTGCTCCGGCGGCCGCGCGAAGAGCCAGTAGATGTCGTTGTGCTGCACCGCGCGAATCGTGGTCGGGTCGAGATCCTTCCACTGCCGCAGCGTGAACACTGCGTCGGTCAGATTGCGCGCCTGGCCCACACCGGTGACCGCCATCAGACCGTCCGTGCCGGCGAACACGACGCCGACACCGGTGAGATAGGCGAACGATGCCTTGGCCACTGCGGCGTAGGGCACTTCGAACTTGCTCATGCTGTAGACCGCCGGGTCGTTGCCGGTGGCCACGTAGACGAAGCTCTTGGTGCCAATCACCACCGTGGTGTCGACGTTCGCGATGCCCACAATGTCGGTGTCGGTGTTCAGTCGATACAGCGGCGGCCACGCATGCGGCCGGTTCTGCGCCGACAGGCACAGCTGGTTGCGGCGGAAGCCAACCATGATCCCGTTCGGCAGCGCAAGGATGCCCTGCAGATCGTCGGGCGGTAGATCCCACCCCGTGCTCTCCAGCACCTCGCCGAGTTGCGCATCGGTCAACGTGTCGTCGTAGGTGGCCGTGGCCAACGCGATCTCCGCGACGAACAGGAACTGCGTGCCGGTGTTACCGGTGGCCGCACGGTAGATGCGCTTGGAGACGATGTTGTAGTCGGACGAAATTCCGGAGGGCACGGCCACCGGCGCCGTCACAGCAACCGAAAGGCCATCCGGCCGCAGGATGGTCGCGCTGGCTGGCGACGGTGCGCTCTCTTCGCCGATGTCGTTGACGAAGGTGTAGACGTAGCTGGTCGCTAGGTTGGCCGGGGTGTAGCCGGTCGAGCCGCTGGCCTGCACTTGCACACTGCGGATGTACGCCAGCGAAGCCCCGCCCAACTGATCGAAGGTGCTGTAGGCGCCGCAGTAGTCGCCGAGCGTGGTGTTGACCGTCGTCGTGTAGGTGCCGAGCACCGCGCCGCCGAGCGTGCGCACTGTAGCCGTGATGGATGCCGAACCGTCGCTGTTCGGCACCACCTTGATGTGCATCTTGTAGTAGGTGTCGGCCGCCAGCGCCAGTCCGGTGGTGTAGCCGTTCAGGCTGCCGTACTGGGCCCACGAACCGGCAAGGCCCGCACCGAGCCGCCAAGAGCCGCTGACGTTCTCGATGATCACCGCCGGTCCGATGCCGGCACCGTCGCGCATCACGCCAAAACCTAGTCGCGACTTGCCGCCCACGCTGTTGCAAGCCCAGACGTAGGTCGCTTCAACCACCGAAGCGCTGGACACGCCAAAGTTGCGCGACAAGTACGTGGGGATGCCACCGCCCGTGGTGTCGCGCCACCGCAGCTGATAGACGGTGCCCGAGCCGCCGAGGGGATCGGCCACCTGGGTGACTGAACTTTCGAAGGCCATGGGTCAGTTTGTGAAAGGCACGACGGGCGAGATTGTCCACGAGGTGGCCAATTGGTCACCGTTGTCGGTGATGTCGACCGAGAACGTGGTCGCAGTGGTGTCGACGCCCACCGTCAGCGTCGGCGCAGCGTCGGGGTTCGGTACGCCCAGCGGCCGCGTCGTCACGGGATAGGGTTCAGCGCCCGTGGTCGCCAAGGCATAGTTCGTCCAGCGCGGCGCGCCATACAGCGCCGGTGCTGTCAGGTAGATGCGGTAGGTGTCGTCCCCCGGCACGATACCGCGAGCCACATCCACATCCACGCCCCAGGACAGCCACTTGTCGTTGAGCAGGTAGATCGTGCGTACCGGCGCGGCGGTGGCCAGTGTCTTGGTGGTGGAGAACTGCTGCCAAGCAGTGATGTCGCCGGTGAGCAGCCGCGTGCCGACCGCAGCTTGCGCAGCGTTGTCGGGCAGAAGGTGCGGCGCGACCCGTGGCACTTCACCTCGGGGATTGCTCAGTGTGATCTTCACGGCCGCGCCTCCGGAATGGCGGCATCGTAGCGCATCCATGAACGAGTCATCTGGCGGAGCGTGGGTAGCGCCCGTGCGTAGACATCCCCGTCGCTCGTGGAGTCTTGCGCGGCGTGCCGCCGCCACTGGTACCCGAGCATGGGTACCCTCACGGCGCCGCCGCGGAGTCCTGCGGCCGCGCGCAAGAGCCAATCGAGCCCGCGGCCGCACCGGTCGGCCAAAGCCAACGCTTCCGGCGGCATGTACGCAGGCCGGAACATCGCCAAGTGGTGCACGCACCTCGGGTGCATGGCCAAGTCCATCAATGTGCGCTTTCGACGCATGCCGTCCCGGAGGTGCAGCCCTGCGGCGTCGATTTCTTCTTCGTCGGTGAAAGCCAACCCGGCGCTGGTGGTGTGCAGGGCGTCGAGGCACGCGGCGATCGCGCCGGGCAGCACGCGATCGTCATCGTCGACCACCGCCACCGCATCGGCACCTTGGCATGCGGCCCACAGATCCCGGTTCCACGCTTTCGCACCTCCGGCGGAGTGCACGACGATGTGCGGCACGCCGGTGGGAAGCCCCTCGGCCACTGACGACAGCATCTCACCGAACCACAGGTTCTCCGGGCGCGCAGTCACGGTGACGACACGAACGTCCATGCCTCAAGCGGCGGCGCCAATCCGGCGCACAGTCACGACGGCGGTGAAGTCCGCAATGTCAGCCTCGGCACCGTAGGCATTGGCGTAGACCGCCGGGGTGATACTGCTCGCCAACGTCGGCACGTTGACGACGTACCGATCGGAGAAGTTCATGAACAGCCCTATGGCTTGCCACCCTGCGGCCAGAGACACGGTGGCCCCGTGCTTACTCCGCGCCCCGCCGGGAACGCTGCCCACGGAAGGACTGGCCTCGCTGCCGTAGTGGACGAAATCCCCCACTGCGACCGGCCATGTGCCGGACCCTGGTGTGATATTGGCTTGGATGCACACCTCATAGAGCCCGGTCTGCACCAAGTCAACGGCGTTGGTGGTCTCGTTCCACGTGGCGTCAGCACTGGTCTTCAACACGGTGCCGGTCCAGTTGTTGAACACCACACCATCAAACGCGCCGGACACGGAGCCCGTCAAGGATACCGCGAGCTCTTCCAGGGTGGCGGCACCGCCAGAAGCCGAGAGTGTGACCTTGTTGGCGTTCTCGCCGGTGCCCCTCGTGGCCGTCAAGCCTGTCGTGAAGTCCACCGTGTCGACGTTCGGCAACCCCAGGTCCGTGCCACTGCTCTGGAACTGGATGTAGTTGGGGAACGCATCGGGCGCCTGAGGAGGAAAGCCCGAACCGGCAGGAGTCAGACCGAAAGCCATGTCACCGTCCCATCACGAAGGGGCGCGGTCGAGCGCGCTGCGAGCCTTCGTTGTAGGCCCGCTGCACGTCGGCCTTGCCGTTGCTGACGCAGGAGTTCCAGATGGCCTCGTACTTCTCGGCCATCTTCGGGTCGCTCCACGGTTGCCCGGGGATACGCAGCAGGTGCATGAGCGCGCCCGCCTCGATGCCCGTGCTGTACTTCTTGAGCGGTTCCGAAGGCACCTGCGCCACGCCGTCCTTGGGTTGCAATGCAACGGTGACCAGCATGTCATAGACCGCATCAGGCGTCGGGTAGAACGCGATCTGACCCTCGGGGATGTAGCAGTAGCGTTGCGGCCGGCTGGCCTGCGCATTGGGATCCCACAGGCTAGAGTCCTGCGGCTGCAACGGCAGCGTGCGCGGCGTCGAGATGCCGGCGCCTTGCAACGGCGTGCACGACGCGGCGCGCACGCTGATGATCTCCAGATACGGGTCGCTGCCCAGGTCGTAGACCACGGTGTTGGCCACGGTCTGCCCGGGAATCGTGTCGCGCAGCCAGCGCGTTTCGGCGCACCAGTCGCGGTACGCCTTGACGTAGGCGCGGCGCAGCAACGTGCTGGGCGCCTTGCGCACGACCAGTGCGATCGAAGCCAGCTGATCGAAGACGTTGACGAAGGTCGTCATGCCACCCCCGGGGATTGAGCCGTCTTGGGCGCCACGGCCACCTGGCCTTGCGACTTGAGGCCGAGTGCAAGCCGTGCTTCGTTCATGAAGGCCTGCGACTTGCTCAGATCCTGGCGCACCGAGTTCTTGGCGAAGGCCAGCGAGAGCATGATGCGCTCGATGGGGTACTGGTAGGCGTCGGACAGCGCGATCGTCTCACCGCTGGAACCGGTGAGCTCATCCGGGATTGCGCCGTAGGTGACGCGCACGCTGCCCGAGCCGTTGTTCGGAGGGAACACGAAGAACTTGCGCGGCGTGCGCGGGTCGGCGGCGAAGTTCTCCACCTCGGTCTGCTGCGTGCCGCGCGGCCAAAAGCGGTTCTCTTCTTGCAGGATTGCAAGATCCGTCTGAGTCACAGCGCGCTGCGACACCTCGTTGTCGGTGATGTCGATCAGCGCGGTGCCCTCGGCGGGGATGTCCTGCGCGATGCCGGCCACCAGCGCAACGAACTCGCGCTTGGGGTAGGCGTCGAGCTTGTAGTCGCCGCAGATCAGACGCTGCGCGATGTTGAGGTTGGCCACGTGCTCGGCACGCGACCATGTACGGAAAGCCGTGTCCAGCAGCGTGCGCGCCACATTGTTGATGACGGTCTCGACGGACACGGCCATGGGTCACCTCATGCCAGGTTGCCCGCCTCGGCCGCCAGGCGGCGCAGTTCGGCGCGCATCTTGTTGTGGTGCGTCGAAGGGTCCAGCGTCACGCCGTACTCCGACGCCGCGAAAGCGATCAACTCGGCCACCGAAGCAGTGCCGATGTCGAACGGATCCTCGGTCGGCAGCGGGGTGCCGTTGCCCATCGACCGGAGCCACACCATGCGTTCCTCCGGGGTCGCCTTAGGCGAGCCGGTGAAGACGCGGTACTTGGCGTGACCGCGCAGGCGGGCGACGTTCGGTATCAGGCGGCCATCGTCCACGTGGATGAGAAAGGGGTTGCGCTTGTCCTGCGCGGTCTGCGCGCGCCGGGCGGCAAGTGCGGCTTCTTGGGCGTCGGTGATCATCGGGTCTCTCCGGGGTGATCAATGTAGAAACCGGCGCCACAGGGGCGCCGGCTGGTAGGTACAGGCTCCGATCAGGAGCCCGCGGGCGAAGTACCGGGCGTGTACGCCGGGCGCTTCATCTTGCCCGCCTCGCCGTTCTTCTGGGACGGGCCCAGCGGCGTGTGCGGGTAGCGCGCCTTGGCCTTGCCGCTCGCCTGGGACTGTTCCTTCTGGATCGTCTCGGGCGGCACCTTGACCTGGTAGTTGGCGCCGTAGGGGTTGCTCGTCTTCATGACCTTGCTCCTGTGATTGCGGGGTGGACAGGGTGCTCACGCACCCCATCCTACACCCATCAGCCCTTGGCGACCACCGCGGTACCAACGTACTTCGGGCCGATGACTTCGTACCCGAACACCATCAAACCCCGAATAATATACCCGAAGTCATTGGGGTTATCGATCATCTGGCACTCGACGATCTGGGACGCGAAGGTGAGGCCGGCGCTGTGGCCGAACATCACGTAGCTCGCGGGGCCCGGGCTCGTCTGCGTCAGCAGGTTGCGGCTCTGGTAGATCGTGAAGCGGTCGATCTCGCCCACCTTGCCGTTGCGCAGGATGGACACGCCATCACCGGCCAGCGACGCGATGCGCAGATCGGACTTCTTGATCAGGGCGATGAACCACGGCGGCGCCACCATCCAACGGCCCTCGTCCGACACGTTCTGCTCGTCGAGCACCGTGCCGCAGTCGACGATGAAGTCCACCACGTCGGTCTTGGAGACCGTGCGCGGCGTCGTCGAACTGCCGAGGTTGATGTTGGCCGAATCGGCGCCGGCGGTGTTGCCCGAGTTGGCCGCCGCCACGTCCGCAGGGATCGTGGTGAGCATGTCCGCGTCGGCCGCGATGCGCAGCTGGATCGAACCGTCGTTGGCGAAGATGTCAGCCAGGTCGAGGTCCGACTGGCGCGAATCCACCGTCGACAGCGCGACTGCGAACGACTTGGCCTGGTCGATGGCCAGCGTCACCGAGTTGTTGGTCGGGTACTGCGGGTTGAGGCCCGCGCCCACCACATAGTCGGAGACGGTCACGTCCGGGATCGTGCGGATCTTGACCTGCGCGCCGAAGCCCGCGATCTCGCCCTCGTAGTCGGTCGAGGCGATCTCGCCGAACACGGTGGTCTTGTAGAACTTCTCGACCAGCTTGGCCGAGTAGAGTTCCGGGTTGAAGTTGATGGTGCCTGCCGGGCCGTAGTCCGGAAGACCCGATGCGATGGGAACGCCCATGGTGTGCTCCTGTGCGAAAGGCGTTGCCGGTCACCTACCGGCGCGGGAGCTTCAACCTCGCTTCGAAATCTGCGCGTTCCTTGTCCGTCACGAATCCGACATCACCGGGCTTCTTGGTTGCTGAGCGCTTGAAGAAGTCCTTGATCTCGGCCTGAGTCGGGTAGCCCGTTCCGGCGCCACGCGGCAGTTGGGGAGGGGTGTCACCACCAGTCGCTCCGCTGCCGCTTGGTGCAATCGGGGGTTCCGGCACCTGCGGGGCGGCCGCAGCCGCTTGCGCGAGGTATGCCTGGAACATCTTCACCACCTTCGGCGCGTCGAGACGCGCGCAATGGCGAGTGAGGATCTCCTGCCGAACCATTCCAGTCGCCGCATCTTCCTCGTCCAGCCAGGCCAGCCAGCCCTCGTCTTTGTCGAGGACTCGGTAGTTCGGGACGGCCTCTTCGATCGCGTCTTCGAACTCCCGCACCTTGCGCGCCGCTTCGGCTTCCGAGTCTTCCTGCTGCCGGGTGAGCAGCGGCTTGATCTCGGCGGTCACCGTCTCGCGAGCGACCTTCATCGCTGCGTTCACGGCGGCTTGAGCCATCGCGGTTGCATCGTCTTCGCCGAGGTTCTTGATCTGCTCGGGCGTGAAGAACTCCGCGAGGTTGATCGTGGCCTGGGGCGTCGAGGTGGGCGTCGCCTGCTGCAGACGGAGGACTTCCGCTCGCAACTGGTCGTTTTCCTGACGGAGCGTGCCGATCGCTGCCTTGTGCTCGTCCTCTCGGGCGCGGAGTCGACCGGCGACGGCTTCGAAGCGATGCTTCCAGTACGTCGGGTCGCTGTGCCGCGGATCCTCGGGCGGGTTGGGCGCCTTGGGTGTGTTGGCGTCAGGGACGGCGGCCACAGGTGCGTTCGGTTCATCCGAGGGCGCCACTGGTGCCGTGGGCTCCGGGTCGGCCAGATTCGGGGTGCGCGGGGTGGTAGCCGCCGCAACACGCCGCACAACGGCGCGAGGGAGTCGCGTTTCATTCGAAGGCTGTGAAGCCTGCTGCATGTGGGTTCTCCGAGGTCCGGGGCGCAATCAGCGTCCGGGGAATCGGTTCCGCAGGGGGCCGGAGGCGAGCCCTACGTTGGGGTCGAAACGAACCGAGCCCGCGAGGTGTCGGGGGGTGCATTCCGGGTTAGCTTTTGCTCGGCTTGTGCGATGTCGGCGATCATCTCGTCAACCGCGAGAGCTCGTCCTTGCCAGCGGAGAACCTCTTCCCCGATGGTGGACCGCAGCTTGTCGTTGCACTCGGCCTGCTTGGCTTGAAGCATCGTCAGAAGACGCCGGCCATCCGGTGACTTTGACAGTCGCGCCAGAAAAGCAAGGTCGTCGTTCGTCAGACGCATGCGTGGATTCTATGCTCTCAGGTTATGAAATCGCAAGTCATCCATCCAATTCGATCTGACGGGCAAGCGCTTCGGCGCGCGTGCGGTTGATCTCCCGCTTGCGTAGGTCGTCCAGCTGCGTGCGAACCTTCGTCAGTTCATCGGTTCGGGCTGTCAACAACTTCTCCAATGCCGCCATCTGCTTCGTAAGCGCTTGCACCGCCCCTTCAACGAAAGCCGTCATCTCCTGCTCCAGTCGAACCACCGGATCCACCGCTGCCGGCGCGGCGGCCGGCGCCGCAGGGGTGGGCGCGGCGGCGGCGGCGGCGGCGGCCGCAGGGGCAACCGCCGGAGCGGCAACCACTTGCGGAATCGGGAGGTCGATCTCCGATGCCGTCACCGGCGCAACCCGAGCCTTGACCTCTCCGATGCCTGTACTGCGCGGCTTCGTCCTCTCCACCAAGCCCTTCAACAAGGGGCTCGGCGCAGCCTTGGCAACCTCAGCGGGCGCTTCCTCGTGCTTGCGCTTGCGCTTGATCGGCTTGAACCGGACATTGCGGTTCTCGCCCAGGATCTCGGCGGCGTTGTACTGTGAGACGGTGATCTCGACAGTGCTGCCAACGAATGACGGGGTGCCGCCCGCGGGCGACTGCGCGATGACCTGACCCGCCGGCGCCTCGGTGGTCAGCACCAGCGTCACCGTCGCCAGCAGGCCTGCGGCGTGCAGCGCGGTCTCAGCGGTCTCTTGATCGCTGCCGACGACATCCGGCACCGTGGTCGGCGTCACGGCACGCGGGTTGCCCACGGCATTGAGCACCGCTTCGACCGTGATCGGCGCGGTGACATCCAGCAGGAACGGGCCGCCGGCCAGCAGATCGCCGGTCAACGCCGCCGTAGCGGTGGCCGCGATCGCGCCGGTGGCCTCCACAGTGAAGGGACCACCGGCCAGCAGATCCCCGCTGATAGCTGCAGTGCCTGCGAGGGCAACAGGTGCTGCCGGCGTGAGGTTGAACGGCGCAACGAACTGCAGCGCGCCGGAGATGCTGAACGCCCCCGCCACCGCAACCGGGGCGGTGAGCGCGAGGTTGAACGGCGCGACGTAGGTGAGATCGCCCTGAATCTGCGCGGCGCCCGCCAACGGGATCGCGCCAGTGGGTGTCAACGCGAAGCCGCCGGGCGACCCGTAGACGAGATCGCCGGACACCTGGGAGGCTGCTCCGAGCGACACGACCCCGCTCGGGGCAATCTGCCATGCAAACCCCACGTCACCTGCGGCGGCCAGCGCACCATCAAGCGCAAGAACCCCGGACTGCGCAAGAGCCCACGAGAAGCCGATGTTCCCGGACGGGCTGAACGCTCCCGCGAGTGCGATGGCACCGGTCGGCGAAAGCGCCCATGCAAGCCCGAGGTTGCCGATCACCGCCGCAGACGCCACCACTGCGATGGCACCGCTCTGCACGAGGGTGAGCGCCGAAGTGGCGTTGATGTCGCCGGTGACGGACACCGTAGCGACCATCGGAGTGATGTCCAACGGTGCGACGAGCTCGAAAGGCTCCCCGCCCACGTCGACTTCCGCGGCTACCCCCAGCGAGCCTACGATGCCGATCGGCGCCGTGGGCGTAAGCACGATGTTGGTAACGTCGCCCAGGCCAAACGGCCAAAGCGCGGCCGCGGAGCGGAAGCCTCGCGCGGTGGCGATCGAAAGGTCAGCAACGGTTGCCGCGGTGCCTGAAATGCTCAGGGTGCCGCTCTGCACCACAGTGAACGGCGCGACGTAGCTGAGGTCGCCGCTGAGCGCAGCAGCGCCGGCGACGGGGACTGCCCCGCTCTGCGTGATCACCGCAGGGGCGACGTAGCTGAGGTCGCCGCTGAGCGCAGCAGCGCCGGCGACGGGGACTGCCCCGCTCTGCGTGATCACCGCAGGGGCGACGTAGCTGAGGTCGCCGCTGAGCGCAGCAGCGCCGGCGACGGGGA
>WBZT01000895.1_pt2 | contig 20492 bp, 15 predicted proteins | sample 5204241 | NCBI WGS metagenome assembly WBZT01 (sample SAMN12344358, study PRJNA552823) | activated sludge metagenome | biome: Activated sludge suspended growth; feature: Nitrification reactor; material: Wastewater; isolation source: activated sludge from nitrification reactor of wastewater...
CGCCGCGTGCGAGAACTGCCCCGCAGCGCGGGCGATCCCGGGCGTCCGGAAGCCTCCGTCGGCCGAACCGCTGATTGGTATCGGCGAACCGGCCGATACCTCTCGGGTCCGCTGAAGCACCGCACTCGTCCGCGCCCCCCCCCGGTCGCGGTCGCCGATTTGCTATCTTCCGTTCCGCGTCTCAAGGTCGGGGACGCTTCGAAGCGAGATCCGCCGCGTACTTCGCCGTGCCGCTCGGGCGGTGCGTTCGGACCTCCTACATTCGGATTCTCTCCCTCGGGCCCCACGCTCCGAATGCTCCATACCTGGTCGACCGGCACGACTCCTCACGCGGACTTCCTCACGGCGTGGGAGGGCGTGCTCCAAGCTGGCCGCAGCGCGCATTTCGCCTACCGCCCGGACTACCTGGCGTGGGAAGCGAAGCACGCGAACTCGGCGCTTGCCGCCGTCGCGACCGACGGCGATCGGCGCGGCGCGCTCCTGCTCGAGCGCGAAGGCCCCGGCTGGACGTGCGGCCGCCCGTGGCGCACCGGCGCACTGATCGGCCGTGAGCCGGGCCCCGGGCGCCCCCTCGACCTCACGCGCGACGAGGCCGCGTGGCTCTTCGAGTCCGCGCGAAAGCTCGCGAACGGCGCGCGACTGCGCATGTACCTGCCCTACGAGCCGCCGCCGGGCGTGCCCGGCTACTACGCGGGCGTCACCGTGCACCAGGACATCTCCGTCTCCGACGAGGAGCTCCTGCAGTCGATGGCGCAGTCGAAGCGCCGCATGGTGCGCAAGGCGCAGGAGCGCGGCTACGCGGTGCGCGACGCCGCGGGCCTCGACGACATGCGCGCGTACCACGAGCTCAGCATCGAGACGCGCAAGCGCCGTCACCTGCACGTCGACGAGACGAAGGCGCTGCCCGAGCCCGGCACGAGCTGGCGCGAATGGGAGCTGCCGTGGATGTGGCTCATCCTCGCGGAGCGTGAAGGCCGGCTCGAGGCCGGCGCGGGCGACAGCATCGGGCCGGGCTGGACGCTCGAGGCGCGCACGGCGGCGTCGACGCTCGAAGCACGCCGCGACGGCGCGTTCGCGCTGCTGTGCTGGGAGGAAGCGCGGCGCGCGCGCGATCGCGGACTGCGCTGGCTCAACCACGGCGGCAACACGCCGTTCAAGCGCGAGATCGCGGGCAAGCTGGGCCACGCCGTCACGCTGTGGTGCTGGCTGTCCGGTTCGCTCGCCTGGGCCCTGCCCAACGCCGGCGAGGCGATGCTCGTGAACCTGCGCCAGCAGGCGCGGCGGATCCGCGCCTCCCTGCGCAACAGCCGGTAAGCGCGAGCGATCGCGGTCGAGCGCGTGGCGCGGCGGGCCTTCCCGCCGCGCCACGACGCGTTTTCGGCCCCGCGTGCCACGTGCGCGACGGCCGTGCCGCCCTCCAGAGATCGCCGGACCTGCCGAGAACAACGTTGCAGGATTCCCGCCCCTGACGGAAGGAACCGCACGTGAGCACCCACACCATCCGCAAGATCGCGATCAGCACCGGCGGCGGCGACGCCCCCGGTCTCAACGCCGTCATCCGCGCCGTCGTCCTCGCCGCCACCCAGCGCGGCTGGGAGTGCACCGGCATCCGCGACGGCTACAACGGCCTCCTCGCGCCCGAGGACTACCCCGACGGCGGACTCGTGCCGCTCACGCGCCGCTCCGTCGCCGGCATCACGCACCTCGGCGGCACGATCATCGGCACCACCAACCGGGGCAACCCGACCAAGTACCCGGTGAAGCAGCCCGACGGCACGTACGCCGAGGTCGATCGCAGCGAAGAGCTCGTGCAGCGCTTCGCCGACCACGGTCTCGACGCGCTCGTCACCGTCGGCGGCGACGGTTCGCTCTCGATCGGCTACCACCTCGCGAGCAAGGGCCTGCGCGTGATCGGCGTGCCGAAGACGATCGACAACGACCTCGACCGCACGTTCATGACGTTCGGCTTCGACACCGCCGTGTCGTTCGCGACCGAGTGCCTCGACCGACTGCACACGACCGCGACCTCGCATCGCCGCATCATGGTCGTCGAGGTCATGGGTCGCTACGCGGGCTGGATCGCGCTGCACGCCGGCATCGCGGGCAACGCCGACGTGATCCTCATCCCCGAGATCCCGTACGACATCGAGAAGGTCGCCGACGTCGTGCGCGAACGCGAGCGCACGGGCCGGCTCTACACCGTGATCGTGGTCGCCGAGGGCGCGACGCCGGTCGGCGGCGGCGTGTCGGTGCTCGGCAAGGCCGTCGGCCAGGCCGAGAAGTTGGGCGGCGTGGGCGACAAGGTCGCGCACGAACTCGAGTCGCGCACCGGGCGCGAGTCGCGAACCGTCGTGCTGGGGCACCTGCTGCGCGGCGGCTCGCCCACCAGCTTCGACCGCCTCGTCGCGCTGCGCTTCGGCGCCGCAGCGGTGCGTGCGCTCGAAGAGGGCATGTCGTCGGTCATGGTCTCGCTCAATCCGCCCACGGTGCGTTACGAGCCGCTCAAGACGGCGGTCAAGCGCATGAAGACCGTGCCGCTCGACAGCGACACGATGGAATCCGCGCGCGACCTCGGCATCAGCTTCGGCGACTGATCGCGCTCCGGACGCTGCTCGCGGCGCCGGGTCCGGCCTCCGGACCCGGCGTTCGCGCGCCCGCGCCGTTGGCGGCGCGGGAAGCGAGCGGGCTAGACTGCCGTCCGCTCCGCTCCTTCCCTCCGGAACCGATCCCTTGACCCGTTCGCGATCCGCCACGCTCCCAGCGCAACCCGGAACCGCATCCGCATGAGGCGGCTGCTGCCCTTCGCGCTCGCCGCGCTGCTCGGACTCACGCTGCTGCCCGGGCTCGCCGCGGTCGAGGCACTCGACTGGCGCGAAGCGCGCGACGCCGAGGTGACGCGCGAGTCGACGATCGGCAAGGAGTGGCTGACGCCCGTCTACGCGCACGAGCCGTTCTTCGAGAAGCCGCTGCTCGCGTACGCGCCGGAACTGGTCGCGCAGCGCGTGCTGGCGCGCACGGACTCCACCGCCGCCGCGGGCCACGCCACCGACGTGGCGACCTCGCGGGCCGTGCGCGCCGCGCTCGCCGCCGCGCTCGCGCTGCTCGTCGCGGTCGTCGGCACGCGTGCGTTCGGCGTGCGCGCCGGCTGGCTCGCGGGCTGCGCGCTCGCGAGCAGCGTCGGCCTGCCGCTCGCCGCGCGCGCGGACGGCGGCCAGCTGCTCGCGACGCTGTGCGCGTGGCTCGGCATCGGCGCGCTGCTCGAGGTGCTGCAGGGCCGCAGCCGCTCGCCGGACGCCACACGCTTCGTCGCCTGGTTCGCGTTCGGCGCCGCGATGCTCGTCGCCGGGCCGCTCGGCGCGTTCTGGCCGCTCGGCGGCTTCGCGCTCTACTTCGCCCTCGCGCGCTCGCGCTCCGCGTGGGCGGACGTGCGACCCGGGGCCGGGACGCTCGTCGTACTGGCGATGGCGCTGCCGTGGTACGGCGTGATGACGATGCTGTACCGCGGCGACTTCCTCTCGCGCGTGCCGTTCTTCCCGTACGCGACCGATCCGCGCACGAACTGGCTCGCCGGGCCGCTCGTCGCGCTTTCCTACCCGATGGTGCTCGGCTTTCCGTGGTCGCCGCTGCTCGCCGCGTCGCTGCGCGACACCGCCGAGCGGCTGCGTCGAGGCGGTGCGGCCGACCTGCGCGAGAGCGGCCACGCCGCGAGCCTGCTGCTCGCGCTCCTCGTCGCCGCCTGCGTGCCGGTCGCGGTGGTGCCGCACGCGCCGCTCACCGCCGCGCTGCCCGCGCTGCCCGCGCTCGCGCTGCTGTGCGGCCGCTTCCTCGACCGCGTGCTCGACGGCGACGTCGATGCGCGGCTGCTCACCGGCGCGGCGCGGCTCGCTGCCGCGCTCGGCACGGCGATGGCGCTGCTCGCCGTGTTCGTCGCCACGCGCATCGACGAGGCCGCGCCCGCGCTGCGGCTGCTCGGCGCCACGCTGCTCGTCACCTCGTGCGTGCCGTGGCTCGCGGACTTCGCCGGCCGGCGCAAGCTCGCCGCCGCGCTCTTCGCGCTGCCGATCGCGCTCGGCACGCCGATCGTCACCACGCGCGTATTGCCCGCGCTCGAGCCGTGGCTCGACACGCGCGTCGTCGCCGAAGCGGTCGAGCAGGTGGCGCCGCCGCGCGCACCGCTCGTGCTGCTCGAGCCCGCGCCGCCCTCGCTGCGGCTGCTGCTGCCACGGAACTTCGTGCTCGTGCGCGACCTCGCCGCGGCCGACACGTCGCTCGCGGGGCGCGATGGCCGCGTGTACGTCGCGTTCCCGCCCGAACGCGAGCACGACGCGGCGCGCTCGGCCCGCGCGCCGCTCGAGATCCTGCGTCGCTCGCCCACGCTCGTGCTCGCGCGCGTGGACGCGGTCGCGCCCTGAACGCTTCGCGCGGTTGACCGCGCGAACGTCCCGGCGGACCCTGCCCGCGCTCCCCCCGCGAGTCGCCCCCTTTCCGGAGGTCGCCGTGCACTGGATTGCCGTCGTCGCGCTCGCCCTCGCCGCGACCACTCGTTCGGGCATTGCGCCGATCGCGCCCATCACCCCCATGCCACCCGTGACTCCCGACAGCGCGATCGCGCCGCTCGTCGCCGGGCAGAACCGCTTCGCGTTCGCGCTCTACGCGCAGCTCGCGCCGCAGTCCGGCAACCTGTTCGTCTCGCCGTTCAGCGTGCACGCCGCGATGTCGCTCGCCGCGACCGGCGCACACGGCGCCACCGAGACCGCGATGACGCGCGCGCTGCGCCTGCCCGCTCCGCCGGTGGCGAGCGCCGCGCGCTGGCGCGCGCTGCTCGCGGACCTGAACGCCGGCGGCGGCTCGGGCGAGAACCGCTCGGAACTCGCGATCGCGAACGCCGTCTTCACCGGACAGCGGTTCGCGCTGCTGCCCGCGTTCGTCGAGGGCGCGAAGCGCGACTTCGGCGGCGAGGCGCGTTCGGTCGACTTCGCGAACGCGGCCGAGGCGAGCGGCGCGATCAACGGCTGGGTCGCCGAGCGGACGCACGACCGCATCCGCGACCTCGTGCCGCCGAGCGCGCTGAACGCGCAGACCGCGTCCGTGCTCGTCAACGCGATCTGGTTCCACGGCCGCTGGCGGTCGCCGTTCCTCGCGAGCGCGACGCGCACCGAGCCCTTCCATCGCGGCGCCGCCGGTGACGTGACCGCGCCGATGATGTCGAAGACGCTGCGCGCCTCCTACGCCGAGGACGCGCAGTCGCAGGTGCTGCGGCTGCCGTACGCGGACGGGCGGCTGGAGATGGTCGTGATGCTGCCGAAGCGCGCCAGCGGCCTCGCCGCGATGGAGCGCGCGCTGTCGGCTCCGGCGCTGAACGCGGCGCTCGAGCGCGCGACCACGCGCGAGGTGCGGCTGTCGCTGCCGCGGTTCACGTTCACGCGCGCGACGCGCATGGACGCGCCGCTCCGGGCGCTCGGCATGGCGTCGGCGTTCGACCCCGCGAAGGGCGACTTCTCGAACATGACGTCCGCGCGGCCGACGGCGATCACCGCCGTCTTCCACAAGGCGTTCGTGTCGGTCGACGAGTCCGGCACCGAAGCCGCCGCCGCGACCGGCGCCGTGATGGAGGTCACCGCGATGCCCGTGATCGAGCGGCCGGTCGTCTTCCGCGCCGACCACCCGTTCGTGTTCCTGATCCGCGACGGCAACACGGGCGCGATCCTGTTCGTGGGCCGCGTCGCCGATCCGAGCTGATCGCGGGCGATCGCGACGCGCGCCGTGCCGGTGCGCCGGCGCCGCCGCGATCGCGTTCGCCGCGGCGATGGCCCGCATCGCGGCGCCGGCACGTGAAGCGACGCCGGCACGCGGAGCGACGCCGACACGCGGAGCGACGCCGGCACGTGAAGCGACGCCGACACGCGGAGCAATGCCCGCTCGTGCGGCGCGCGGCTGGCGCGCATCCACTTCCGATTTCGTCCGCCCCGCGCCGGCGCGCGCGCGTAGACTGCGCCGCATGACGCTCGATCCCGAAATCTGCTGGCGCGCCTACACGAGCCGCGACCGACGCTTCGACGGCCGCTTCTTCCTCGCGGTGGTCTCGACGCACGTCTACTGCCGCCCCGGCTGTCCCGCGCGCATGCCCGCGCGTCGCAACGTGCGCTTCTACCCGTCCGCCGCGGCGGCCGAGGGCGCGGGCTTCCGCCCGTGCCGGCGCTGCCGGCCCGAGACCGCGCGCGGCTCCGCCGCGTGGCAGGGCACGTCCGCCACCGTCGCGCGTGCGCTGCGCATGATCGACGAAGGCGCGCTCGATCATGGTTCGGTCGAGCGGCTCGCCGCGCGGCTCGGCGTCACGTCGCGCTGGCTGCGCCAGCTGTTCGCCGAGCAGGTCGGCGCCTCGCCGCTCGAGGTCGCGCTGACGCGTCGCGTGCACTTCGCGCGGCGGCTGCTCGACGAGACGCCGCTGCGCCTCGCGGACATCGCAGCCGCGACGGGCTTCGCGAGCGAGCGTCGCCTGCGCGCCGCGATCCGCGCCACGTTTCGCGTTCCGCCGTCGGCCCTGCGCGGCGCGACCGGCGCGGACGCCGGCGCGGCGCTCGCGCTGCGCGTGCCCGCGTGCGCGCCGTTCGATCCCGCGCCGCTGCTGGCGTTCCTCGCCGCGCGCGCGATCCCCGGCGTCGAGCACGTGGAGGGCGGCACGTATCGCCGCACGATCGTGCTCGACGGGGCACCCGCCACGCTCGCGGTGTCGACGCACGGCCGCGAGCCGTTCGTCACGCTGCGCGTCACGCCCGCGCCGCCGCGCGCGCTGCTGCCCGTGGTCGCGCGCGTCACGCGGCTCTTCGATCTCGACGCCGACGCGGCCGCGATCGCCGCGCACCTGCGGCGCGACGCGCGCCTGCGCGCCGCCGTGCCCGCCTCCGGCGTGCGCGTGCCGGGCGCGTGGGATCCGTTCGAGCTCGGCGTGCGCGCGATCCTCGGCCAGCAGGTCACCGTCGCCGGCGCGCGCACGCTCGCCGCTCGGCTCGTGCGCGCGTGCGGCACGCCGTACGCCTCGGGCGACGACGCGCTCGCGCATCTCTTCCCCGCGCCCGCGGCCGTCGCGGACGCGCCGCTCGAAACGCTCGGCCTGACGCGCGCGCGCGCCGCGGCGCTGCGCGGCTTCGCCCGCGCCGTGGCCGACGGCGCGCTCGACCTGGACGGCATCGAGGACCTCGACGCGTTCGTCGCGCGACTGTCGGCGCTGCCCGGGCTCGGCGAGTGGACCGCGCACTACATCGCGATGCGCGCGCGGCGCGAGCCCGACGCGTTCCCTGCTGGCGACCTCGCGGTGCAGCGCGCGCTCGCGACGAACGGAGCACGCCCGAAGTCTCGCGACGTGATCGCGGCCGCGGAGCCCTGGCGGCCGTGGCGCGCGTACGCCACGCTCGCGCTCTGGAACCATGAAGCTGCGACCGCGCGGCGGAAGGACCCGCGATGATCCTCGGCACCTGCGCTTTCGCCTCGCCCGTCGGCCCGCTCGTGCTGGTCGCGAAGGACGACGTGCTCGTCGGCCTCGAGTTCGCCGACGCGCTCGACCGGCGCGACGCGCTCGCGCGCACGCTCGAGCGCCACCTCGGCGCGTTCACGACGCGCGAGCACGCCGATCCCGCGGGCGCGGTGTCGCGGCTCACGCGCTACTTCGCGGGCGAGATGGCCGCGCTCGACGAACAAAAGGCCGAGCCGCAGGGCACGCCGTTCCAGCGCGAGGTGTGGGCGGCGCTGCGCACGATCCCGGCGGGCACGACGTGGAGCTACCGCGCGATGGCGGAGAAGCTCGGCAAGCCGGCGGCATTGCGCGCCGTGGGCGCCGCGAACGGCGCCAACCCGATCGCGCTCTTCGTGCCCTGCCATCGCGTGATCGCCACCGACGGTTCGCTCTGGGGCTACGGCGGCGGACTCGAGCGCAAGCGCTGGCTGCTCGCGCACGAAGGCGCGGCGTTCACCGATCGCTTCGCTCAGGAGGAGCTCGCGCTCGGCACCGTGCCCGCGCCCGGCACGCGCGGGCCGAAGCGGGCGTAGACGCAGGGCGCAGCGCGTGCCCCGCAGCGTCGCGCGCGTGAACGCGCCGCGCGACCCGGCACCACGCCCGCACCGTCGCGCGCCGTGCGCGGCGCGGTCGCACCAGGCGCGGTTGCTCAACAGCGCGCGGTCGCACCACGTCGCGCCGCGCGGCGCTTGCCGCTACTCTGCGCCGCCATGCGCATCCTGCACTGGTTCCGCAAGGACCTCCGGCTCGACGACAACACCGCGCTCTCCGAGGCCGCCCGCGACGCCGACGGCGGCGTCGTGCCCTTCTACCTGAGCGAGCCGGCGATCCTGAAGCGCCCCGACATCGCGCCGGCGCGCGTGCGCTTCGTGCTCGGATCGCTCGCGGCACTCGACCGCGCGATCCGCGCTCGCGGCTCGTCGCTCGCGCGCGCGCACGGCGACGCGGCGACGCACGTGCTCGCGGCGGCGAAGGCGGCACACGCCGACGCGGTCTACTGGAACGACGAGTACGAGCCCGTGTTGCGCGCGCGGGACGAGCAGGTCGAGCGCGTGCTGCGCGAAGCCGGCGTGCGCGTGAAGCGGTTCCACGACCGGCTGCTCGTGCCGCCGGGCGCGGTGCTCACGAAAGCCGGTGCGCCTTACACGGTGTACACGCCGTTCGCGCGCGCGTGCGTCGAGCACCCCGCGAGCGCGCCGCACGCGGCGCCGGCCGCGTTCGCATCGCACGCGCTGCCGACGCCGGAGTGGGCGAGCCTCGAGCGGCTGGGCTTCGCCGAGCCCGCAAGCGCGCCGCGGCCCGAGGGCGAGGCGGCCGCGCGCGCACGGCTCGATGCGTTCGTCGCGGGCGCGGGCAACGCGGCGCCGGGGCTCGCGGCGTACGCGACGCGGCGCGACGAACCCGCGGTGCGCGCGACGAGCCAGCTCTCCGTGGACCTCAAGTTCGGCACGATCGGTGTCCGCCGCGTGCTCGCCGAGTCGCGTGCGTGGGCCGCCGCCGATCCTGCACGGCGCGACGCGTCCGCCAGGTTCGAGAGCGAGCTGCGCTGGCGCGACTTCTACGCGCACGTGCTGTGGCACTTCCCGCACGTCGAGCGCGGCGCGTTCAAGCGCGAGTACGACGCGCTCCGCTGGCGGACGAACGAGGAGCATCTCGACGCGTGGCGCGAGGGACGCACCGGCTACCCGATCGTCGACGCGGGCATGCGCGAGCTGGCCGCGACCGGCCTGATGCACAACCGCGTGCGCATGCTGGTCGCGTCGTTCCTCACCAAGGACCTGCTGCTCGACTGGCGGCACGGCGAGCGGCACTTCATGCGCCGGCTGCTCGACGGCGACCTCGCGAACAACAACGGCGGCTGGCAATGGGCCGCGGGCACCGGCACGGACGCGGCGCCGTGGTTCCGGATCTTCAACCCGGTGACGCAGGGGATGCGCTTCGACGCCGACGGCGCGTACGTGAAGCGCTGGTGCCCCGAGCTCGCACGCGTGCCCGCGGCGTTCGTGCACCGGCCGTGGGAGGCGCCGCCGCTCGCGCTCGCCGAGTGCGGCGTCACGCTGGGCGAGACGTACCCGCACCCGATCGTCGATCACGCGGAGCAGCGCGAGCGCGCGCTCGCGATGTATCGCGCCGTGCGAGCGGAGAACGCGTGATCGACGCCCCGTTCAGACAGCCGACACGTGGCTCGTGGAGCGCGCGCCTCGGCAGCGCGCTGCCCGATCTCGCGCTCTCGTTCGGCTGCTTCCTCACGTGGGTGAATCCGCACGCCGTCGGCGAGTGGGTGCCGCGCTGGCTGCTGCTCACGATGCTGCTCGAGTTCATCGTCGTGCACTCGACCGGCATGATGGGCGCGTTCGCGTACGGCAACGCGTCGAAGCGCGAGCCGATCGTCGGCATCCTGGGGCTCGGCGCCGTGTACTCGATCTTCGCCGGCGCCTTCTCGCTCGCGTTCCACACGTGGTGGCCGTTCGTCTCGTTCTGGCTGCTCACGCTCAACCGGCTCACCGGCGTGCTGCTGCATCGCGACCGCGACGACGCGGCCGGGGCGCAGGCCGTGTTCATGGCGTGCTGGGGACTCACCACGATCTGCTACCTCTTCGGCGCGGTGAGCACGAGCGCGATGCCGCTGCCGCGGCTCGGCTTCACGCCCGACGTGGTCGCGTCCCTCCATCTCGAGGGCGGCGGCCTGTGGGTGGACGAGCCGTGGCGCGTCGTCGCGTTCGGCGGCGTGTACTTCGCCGCGGTCGGACTGCTCGAGCTGCTCGTGTTCCCGTACTTCGGCGGGCGCCGTGCGAAGCGTGCGCGGCCGACGCCCCGCGGCGGCGCTCCGGTGTGAACGCCGTGGACGCCGCCCCGCGCGAACCGCGCACGCTTCCCCGCACCCGCGCGCGCGGTTCGCGGCGCGAGCGCACCAGGCGCGCGCCGTCATCGTCGCGCACGCGTTCGACGCCGGCGTGAACGCCGCACGAAACGCTTGACCGCGCCGAACGCGCGCGCGCATGTTGCGCGCGCCCTGCTCCCGGGGTGACGAGGGGAGGTGAGGTGGATGAAGCAGGGTCGCATGTGGCTGCCGCTCGCGCTGGCCGCGCTGATCGCCGTCTCGACGGCGCCGGCGTTCCGCGCCGACGCGGCGACGCACAAGCCGGCGGCGACGACGACGGCGAAGCCGCGCGTCGCGCTGCATCAGTTCAGCGGCATCGTGACGGCGCTCGACAAGACGTCGCTCACGGTGGCGAAGGCCGGGAAGAACGCCCGCAGCATGGTGTTCGTCCGTGACGCCGAAATGCGGACGACCGGTGATCTCGACAAGGACGCCCGCGTGACGGTGTGGTATCGCGAGGAGAACGGACGTCCGGTCGCGCGCAAGGTCGTGGTGAAGGCCGCGCCGCTCTCGGCACAGCGCTGACGAGCGGAACGAAGCGAACGGGCCGGGCGTCGTCACGACGCCCGGCCCGCTCGCTTCGCCGTGCGCGCTACACGCTCGTGCCGGTCTCGGCCAGTCCGCGCAGCCGCGCGCGCAGCGAATCGAGGCGCGCGCGCGTCGCCTCGTCGGCGTGCGCGCCGAGCTGGCTCTCGAACGCGTGCTCGAGCGAGCGCAGGTACTGCACCGCCGCGGCCGGCCTGCCCGCGCGCTCGTAGAGCCGCGCGAAGTCGAGGTGAGCCGGCTCGTCGAGCGGATCGATGCGCACGCGGCGCCACGCGTGCTCGAACGCCGCCGCGAGGTCGCCCTTCGTCTCCTCGTGCCGCATCAGCTCCAGCAGCGCCTGGTCGCACTCGGCCGAGATGCGCTCGCGCGAGGCGATCGCCCAGTCCTGCTCGATGCCCGGCAGCAGCGGCGCGTGCGCGATCGCGACCGCGCGTTCGAGGTGGCGGATGCGTTCCGAGTTCACGGCGAGGTGCGCGTCGCTCATCGCCTGCTCGAAGTCCTCGACGTCGCTGCGCAGGTGATCGCGGTCGAGCCACACCATCTCGCGCGTCGCGAAGACGAACTCGACCTCGTGCGGCGCCTCGAGCCGGCGACGCAACTCGGAGAGCGACTGGCTCAGGTTCTGGCGGCCCGCGGAGGCGGCGACACCGGGCCAGAGCATCTGGATCAGCTCGTCGCGGCGGTGCGGACGCGGGTTGAGCGCGAGGCGCGCGAGCAGGATCGCCGCGCGGCGCGTGCGGAATTCCTCGACCACCACGTGGCCGCGACGCGCTCGTATGCCCCCCAACAGTTCGATGCGCCACGGCTCGATTCGCGGCGGTCCCGGCGTATCGGGAGACCAGCGAGTCACCATGACGCGTTCGAGTATAGCGAGCGCCGGTGGATTCCCCGTGTTCGCGTTCGCCCCCGAGGGTGCACGACGATCGCGTCCGCGTGCGGTTGTGCCCGGCGCGAACGAATCGTTACTCTCGCGCGCCATGAAGATCATCCGCGTGATCCGCTGGCTCGTCGTGCTCGCGCTCGTCGCGCTGTTCGTCACGTGCGTGTGGCCGACACGCTTCCGCTACGACCACATGACGGTCGACGGCAATCTCGTCCCGGTGCGCATCGACCGCTTCAACGGAGACGCCGACATGCTCGTGCCCGACGAAGGCTGGATTCCGGTTGAAGGCACCATGGCCCCCGAAGGCAACACGCCCGCCTCGAGGCGTTCGTGACCCCGGCGCGCGGCCCGCGCCGCGCCGCACGCTCGCCGCTGGGTGACCTCGCGCGGCTCGAAACCATCCGTTTCACCTTCGGCCGCACCGCCGCGCGCGAACGGCGCGCGCTCGTCGCGCGGTTGGCGCGCGCGCGATTCGATCGCGCCGAGGACGTGCTGCGCCTGCACGAGGTGCTCGTGTTCGCGCGCGCCTACGCCGACGACGCCACGACGCGGCGCGTGGTCGAGCGCGCGCTCGGTGCGTTCGCGAACCGCGCCGACGTGCGTGCGCACCGCGCGGCGCTCGCCGACTCGGGAGTCGCGGGCACCGACGTGCATTTCCGCTTCTTCGCCGCGACGGCGCTGAAGCTCGCGACGCGCTGGCCGGAGCGGCTGCACTACGACTGGAACGCGTGGGAGGACCCGTCGCGGCTGGAAGAGCTGCTGCCGCTCATCGCAGCGCACGGTGAGACGCCGGGACTCGACGAGTACGACCTCGGCCTGCGCGGGTGGCTCGAGCGCATGAAGTCGCCGCGCGTCGGCGACGCGGCGTTCGTGACGCGGAGGCTCGCCGCGCGCGTCCGTGATCCGTTCCTGTTCGAGAAGCTGCACGACGGCGTCGACGCGCCGATGGTGCTGCGCGCCGGGCCGGGCGGCCCGACGCGCACGCTCGCGCGCTGGAAGGGTTCGCCCGCCGTGTTCGTGCGCCGCGACCCGCCGCGTGGCCGGCCCGATCTCGCGGCCGAGCTGAAGCGCCCGCCGCTCGCCGTGCGCCCCGTGCCGCGGCGCGACGCCGAAGCGCTCATCGACATGGCGACCGAGGCGATGGTCACGCGAAGCCGCGACCTCGACGTGTTCGCGTACGCCGATCCCGCCGACGTGCGCATGGTCGAGTGCGGCGACGGACTGCAGTTCGCGTGCATGGGCGCACAGCCCGGGCGGCGGCTGCTGCTCGAAGCGGTGTACGGCATGCTCACGCTCAAGAACGGCGTGCCCACCGGCTACGTGCTGACGAGCGCGCTCTACGGCTCGGCCGAGATCGCGTACAACGTGTTCGAGACGTTCCGCGGCGGCGAGGCCGGCGTGATCTACGGCCGCGTGCTGGCGATGACCGCGCACCTGTTCGGCGTCGACAGCTTCACCATCTATCCGTACCAGCTGGGCGGCGCCGGCAACGAGGAAGGTCTCGCGAGCGGCGCGTGGTGGTTCTACCGCAAGCTCGGCTTCGCCCCGCGCGATGCGCAGGCGCGCGCGCTCGTGCGCCGCGAGGAAGCGCGCATGGCGCGCGATCCCGGGCACCGCTCGACGCGCCGCTCGCTCGCGACGCTCGGCGAGCACAACGTCTACTGGCACGCCCGGGGCCGGCGCGACGACGTGATCGGCCTGCTGCCGCTCGCCAACGTGGGCCTCGCGGTGACGGACTTCCTCGCGCCCACGCACGGTGCCGAGCCCGACCGCGGCTTGGCTGCGTGCGTCGCCGAGGCCGCGGCGCGCCTGGGCGCCGGGCCATCGCGCGGTTGGAGCGCGGGCGAGCGGCTGGCGTTCGAACGCTGGGCGCCGCTCGTGCTGCTGCTGCCGGAACTCGCGCGCTGGAGCCCCGCCGAGCGGCGCGCGTGCGCGGCGGTGATCCGCGCCAAGGGCGGCCGGCGCGAGAGCGACTTCGTGCGCGCGTTCGACGCGCACCCGAAGCTGCGCGCGGCGGTCGCGACGCTCGCGAAGAGCACGAAGGCATAGCGGGCCGGCCGGCGCGCGGCGCGACCGTGCGCCTCCCGCGTCGGCGCACCGGCGCCCCGCGGGCGCGAACCCGCTCGCACGGGCGCCGGCCGCCGCTCCACGCCGCCGCGCGCGCACCGGCATTTGCGGCCAGCCCCTCTCGCGACGGCCGTCGCCGCCGAGACTTCCGCGTGCCGGCGCGCACGGTGCGCGCCGCGCCCACGGAGGTCCGCGTGCGTCTCGCCTTCGCCCTTCTGCTCGCGGCCGCGCTCGTCGTGCTCGGCTCGTCCGAGCCGTCCTCGCGCGGCCGCGCCGCTTCACCCGCGGCCGCGCGCGGCACCAGCGTCGCGCCCGCGGCGCCGCGGCCCGTGGGCCCGACCGGCGTCGTGCTGTCGCCGTCGGATCCGCTCGCGCTGGAGATGCAGCGCGAACTCGACCGTGCGCAGCAGGCGTACGCGGAGAGCTTCCGGCGGCTCGCGGACGCTCGTGACGATGCGGAAGCGTTCGCGGTGCAGGAGGACATGCGGCAACAGCGCGTCGAGATGCAGGTGACGCTGCTGAGCATCCAGGCCGGCTACGCGCGCCGGGCGGGGCGCCACGCCTACGCCGAGGCGCTCGAGCGCGGCGCTGATCACCGCCGAGCCGCCGCGGCCGGCGGCACCGGCGGCGCGCGGCGGCATGTAGCGGCGGGCCCACGGCGGGGCAGCCGCGTGACTCGGGCCCCCGCGCCCCGCCACGATTTCGTCGTCGCGCCGCGTTAGAACGTCTCGTCCCGGGCGAAGTACCTCTCACGTACCCGAGTCCCGGGCCGCGGCCGTCGCCATCCTCCCGGCTGCGCGCTCCGGGGCACCTCGACCCACGGTCATGGAGGCGCCGCCCCGATGAAGCCGCTCCGCATGCTGCCCGCACTCGCCCTCGCCCTGCTGGCCGCCTCGCCGGCGCTCGGCGACGTGCTGTTCCAGGGCCTTTCGTACGCGCCGCATGGTGCGTGCGTCGCCGACGTCGGCGCCGACGGCCGCCTCGTGCTGAGCAACATCGGCTCGAGCGGACAGGACGGCGTGAGCATCTGGTCGCCCCGCAGCAACGGCGCCCGCGTCGTGCTCGACGGTGCGTGTTCGCCGCTCGACGCGGGCTCGAGCGTCTCGCTCGTGCACCGTGTGAGCCTGAACGGCCTGCCGCCGGGCGAGCCCGTGCTGCGCGTCGCGAGCGTGTCGTTCTCGGTCGTCGGCGCCGACGCCGTGGGCCCGGCGCGCTGCGTGTGCACCCCGGACTTCAGCTCCGTCTCCTCGTCGTCGTCGATGACCGTGCAGTTGCTGCGCGGAGGCGTGGTCGTGCGCTCGTCGAGCGTCTCCCTCTCGTCGAGCGTCTCGGTGTCGTTCGACGCTTCGAGCTCGTGCCCGATGCCGGCGCTCTCGTTCTCGTCGCGCGGCACGGTGACGCCCCGCGTCCTGCAGGCGCGCTGCACGTTCCCCTCGTCGGTGCACGTGAGCCTCGACGGCGAGGACGAGGACTGCGACGGCATCGTGTTCCTGTGCCCGTCCGAAGACTGCGACGACACCGACGACGCGCTGCGCGTCACCGCGCCGCAGGGCTCGAGCTTCTCGAGCGTGCGCTGCTCCGACGGCTCGTGCCGCGTGTTCGATCACTGGGTGAGCGGCACCGGCTCCTCGAGCCTCGACTTCTCGACCTTCTCCTCGGGCTCGTCCTCGGCGCGCCGCCTGCCGGTGCGCAACCTCGGCTCGAGCGGCCAGGACGGCGTCGAGATCCGGCTCGACCGCCGCGCGCCGGACTCGCCTCTGATGCTCGACGCCTCGAGCAGCGTCGACGCCGACAACGCGGCCTCGTCGCTCGTCTTCTCGCCGCCGTCGCTGTCGTTCGATCCCGCGACCGACAACGGTGCCTCGGCGCACATCACGATCTTCGGCCGGGACTTCTCCTCGTCGGGCACGTCGAGCGTCGCGCACGCTTCGATCAGCCTCACGCTGCAGGGCAGCAACTTCGGTGTCGCGTTCGACCACTCGAGCCTCGGCGCGCCGGCCGAGTCGGTGCTCGTGCTCAACCAGGGCGCCGTCGTCGGGCGCTTCGCGATCCCGCCGGGCGATCACGTCAGCGTGACCGCGCCCCCGGGCGAGCCGGCCGCGTTCGTGGTCACGAGCGCCGGCAAGCACACCAAGACGGGCCACGTGACGCTGCTGAAGCACCGGCTGCCCGCGGGCGGCTTCGCCGCCGGCGGTGGCGACGCGATCGAGCGCACGTTCGCCGCGCCGCACGTGTTCGAGAGCACGCGCTTCGCGAGCCGCCGGCTGTTCGTGGTCGGCGGCCAGCCGCCGGTCGAGGGTGACGAGCTGGTCGCGTGGGGCGAGCCCGACTGCTCGAGCGGCACGTGCCCCGACGGCTTCGTCGCCAGCTCGATGTCGATGCGCGTCGCCTGCCCGAACCCGGCGAGTTCGCTGTCCTCGCTCGACCTCGCGTCGATCACGAACGACGAGGCCGACGCGATCTTCGCCGACGTGCCCGCGAGCACCGCGATCTCCAGCTCGCACGCGTGCGTCAGCGTGCCGTTCGTCTTCACGCGCACCGACGCGACGCCCGCGCGCGCCTACAGCGTGACGTTCCACGTCAGCCCCGAGCTCCAGCGCTGCAGCCCGCAGGTCGTCGAGGGCAGCTACCTGTCGCGCGTCGCGGACACGCAGATGTTCGTGCTCGACAACGGCGGCGGCTCGTACACCGTCGACTGCGGCATCCTCGGCACCGTGTGCGGCGCGACCGGCAGCGGCACGCTGTTCTCGGTCGATTTCTCCGCCACGCAGCCGGTGTCGTCGAGCTTCGGCACCATCACCGTGGACGCCGTGAACGTGCGCGACTGCGACAACGCCGACGTGCCCGCGAGCCCGGGCGCCGTGAGCGTGCTGCCGATCGTCGTGTCGGCGCCGCCCGCGCTCTCCGGTCTCACCGCGACGCAGGTGAAGAGCGGCAACACCGGCTCGACCACCGCCGTGTCGCTCGCCTGGCCGAGCGTCTCGTCGTCGTCGTCCGTGAGCCTCTACCGCAAGGGCTTCGGCAACTATCCGCTGTACGACAACGGCACGTCGCCGGGCGCTGCGCCCTCGCCGCCGTCGTCGTCGTCCGACGCGCTCTCGTCGGGCTGGTCGCCGGTCACGTGCAGCTCCGGTGCGTGCACGGTGACGTGCAGCTCGGGCAGCTGCTCGCTCGTCGACTCGCCGTCCAGCCGCGACGTCCTCTACTACGTCGCGTTCGTGCGCGACGTGTACGGCAACGAGAGCCCGTGCTCGAACATGACGCCGGGCACGCTCGATTACCACCTCGGCGACGTCACCGACGGCAGCTCGGTCTGCGTGGGCGACGACCACGTCGACATCCTCGACATCTCGGCGCTGGGCTCGCACTACGGCGCACAGGTCTCCTCGGGCACGACGTTCGCGTGCCTCGACGTGGGCCCGACGTCGGACCGCTCGACCAACGCGCGGCCGTCGACCGACGGTCTCGTGAACTTCGAGGACTTCATGATGTTCGCGATGAACTTCGGCGCCGTCTCCGCGCCCGAAGCGGCGCGCCGCCCGGCGCCCGCGGTCGCGAACGCCACGCGCCTCGACGTGCCGGTGCTGCCGGGCGTCGGCGAGACGTTCGACGTCGGCGTGATGGTCGACGGCGCCGGCGACGTGCAGGGCCTGTCGGCGAAGCTCGCGTTCGATCCCGCGATCGTCGAGCAGATCGGCGTCGCGCCCGGCGCGCTGCTCGACGAGCAGGGCCGCGGCTCGATGGTGCTCTCGTCCGGCCCCGGCAACGTCGATGCGGCGCTGCTCGGCGCGGGGCCCGGTCTCGCCGGCAGCGGCGAGGTCGCGCGCGTCACGTTCCGCGTGAAGGCGCAGGGCGACCCCGCGCTCGCGCTCGCGAGCCTCACGGCGCGCGACGCGAACAACGATCCGGTCGCGGTGGCCGGAGCGAACGACGGCACCGTGCGCGTCTCGCGCACCGCGCTCGGCTTCGCGTTCCCGAACCCGTTCGCGGACGCCGTCGGCCTGCAGCTCAGCCTGCGCGCCGCCGGCCCGGCGACGGTCGCGGTCTTCGACGTGGCGGGCCGCCGCGTGCGCACGCTCGTCCAGGGCGTGCAGCCGGCGGGCGCGCGCGTCGTGACGTGGGACGGCCGCGACGACAACGGCGTGCGCATGGCGCCCGGCGCGTACCTCGTGCGCCTCGAGGCCGGCACGCTGCGCGAAACGCGCCCGGTGCGGCTGGTGCGCTAGGAATCCCCCGCCGCATCGCAACGACGAAGGCCCCGGTCGCGCGAGCGACCGGGGCCTTCGTGTCGGCTCGAACTGCGCCGAAGCCGCTACAGGATCGTCTTGCCCAGCGCGCTCTGCGCGAGTTCGACGGCGAAGAGGCCGGTGACGTTGCCGTGGTCGAGCACGGGGTTCACCTCGACGAAGTCGAGCGCGACCACGTTGGCGCGGTCGTGCAGCATCTCCATCGCGAGGTGTGCCTCGCGGTAGCTGATGCCGCCCCAGACGGGCGTGCCGGTGCCGGGCGCTTCTTCGGGGTCGAGCACGTCGAGGTCGAACGAAACGTGGACGCCGGCGGTCCCGTCGCTCGCGATGCGGATGCCCTCGTCGAGCACGTCGCGCATGCCGCGCTCGTCGAGGTCGCGCATGGTGTAGCAGGTGACGCCCGAGCGCTTGATGATCTCGCGCTCGTGCGTGTCGATGTCGCGGATGCCGATCAGCACGCAGTTGCGCGCCGGGATCTTGGGCGCGCGGCCGCCGAGCCGGACGAGGTCCTTGTCGCCGTAGCCGAGCGCGATCGCGAGCGACATGCCGTGGATGTTGCCGCTCGGCGTGGTCTGCGGCGTGTTGCAGTCACCGTGCGCGTCGAACCAGATCAGGCCGAGCGACTCGCCCCGCTTCGCGTGGAAGTTGGACGTGCCGGCCACCGAGCCGATCGCGATCGAGTGGTCGCCTCCGAGCACGAGCGGCATGCGGCCGTCGCCCAGCACCTCGTCGACGCGCTTCATGAGCGCGCGGTTGGCGGCGAGGATCGGCGCCTTGTAGCGCGCCTTCGTGCTGCCGACCTGCTGGGTCTCGGCGATCATGACGTCGATGTCGCCGTAGTCCTCGACCTTGTGGCCGAGCGCTTCGAGGTGGGCCTCGAGGCCGGCGATGCGGATCGCCGACGGGCCCATGTCGACGCCGCGGCGGCCGGCGCCCAGGTCGAGCGGACAGCCGACGATGCCGATCGCGCGCTTCTTCTTCGGATGCGAGCTGGTCATGGCGCGGCAGGCTACACGGGGCGCCGGACGCGAACAACGCCGGATGCGGCGGGGACAGCGGAGCGATCGGGGCGGCGCCGACGCACCACGAGCGCGAACCGACGGCCGGCGTGCGGGGTACCGCAGGGTGCAGATCGCAGCGTCACGGTGTACGGATCCGCCCGTTCGCCCCACCTGTACCGACGATCAGGCTCGGGCCGGCGCCCGCCGGATCGAATGGCCGCGTCGTTTCACACGGCCGCGATCGACCGAACCAAACCGCCGCCGCCCACGTCGGCGAGCGGCTCAATTGCCCGTCTTCCTTGGCCGATAAACGAGAGGCGAAGCGCGACTCCGCGCTGCGGCCCCTCACGATCGGCGCATCTCGTTTCATTCAAGCCGTCGGAGCACCGGTGCCCGTACGGTGGACTGGCTCCTTCTCCGCGAGCGGCACCGGACTTGCGGTGGGACTGGCTCTTCCGCAGTGGGATCTCAGAAGTCGTTGGAGCGAGGTAATCGAGGAGACGAAGGGAGTCGCATTCCGCACATGTCCGCTTCCGCCATGCGTGCAGTTCGGGAAACCGCAGAGCCCGCGGCCGGCACCGACGCCGCCGCCGGGCCGCAGCCCGTTCCCGCCGCGAAGCCCGCGAGCGCCGTCCGCAACGCCAAACGTCCGAGCCCGGTCGGGGACGTCGTTGCGATCGCGATCTCGTGCGCCGCGCCGCTGGCGCTCACCGCGTGGGCGTGGCGCTACTACACCGAGCCGCTCGGCGCGAAGCTGCGCGATCCGCTGCACGCGCTGCTCAAGCCCTCGGGCCCGGTCGGACTGGGCCTCGGCACCGCCGGGCTCGCGCTGTTCGTCTTCATGTGGCTCTACCCGTTCCGCAAGTCGGTGAAATGGCTCGCCTGGACGGGCTCCGTCGGTGGCTGGATGCGCGTGCACATCGTCGCAGGGCTCGCGATCCCGGTCATCGTCGCGGTGCACGCGGGCTGGCAGTTCACCGGGCTCATCGGGCTCGGCTACCTCTCGATGTTCGTCGTGAGCCTCTCCGGCATCGTCGGCCGCTACCTCTACGTGCACATCCCGCGAAGCCGGAACGGCCTCGAGATGACGATGGAGGAAGTGAGCGGCGAGCGCCGCGCGCTCATCACGCACATCGCCGCCGCGACGGGACTCGTGCCTGCGGACATCGAGCGCCGGCTCGCCGTCGACGTGCGGCCGTACGACGGGCTCGATCCGCTGCGCACGATCGGCCGCATGATCTCGGACGACCTCGCGCGCTCGCGGACGCTGCGCGAGCTGGAGCGCGAGCTCGCCCGGCCGCGCGCCGGGGCCGCGACGCTCTCGCGCGGCCAGCTGCGCGAAACGATGAAGCTCGCG
>WBZT01001091.1_pt1 | contig 20490 bp, 11 predicted proteins | sample 5204241 | NCBI WGS metagenome assembly WBZT01 (sample SAMN12344358, study PRJNA552823) | activated sludge metagenome | biome: Activated sludge suspended growth; feature: Nitrification reactor; material: Wastewater; isolation source: activated sludge from nitrification reactor of wastewater...
ATCAGAAATTAACTGCTCTGCGCCACCACACGGGTGGCGCAGGCCTTTCACTTCTGCATTTACGCTCATCGAACTGTTGGTGGTTATCGCGATAATTGCGATTTTGGCAGCGATGCTGTTGCCGGCGCTTGGTAAAGCGAAAATCAAAGCTCAGGCTGTGCAGTGCATGAACCACTCCAAGCAACTCACCCTCGGCTGGCTCATGTACAATGGCGATCAGAACGACCGGTGTCTGAGTTCTCTCGCCTGGTGCGGAGGCAGTTCGATGTCCGACACTGCGAGTTTCAGTTTCACCGATTACGAACTCATGCGGAATCTGCCTTTGAGCTCGTACGTCGGTCGCAGCGTCACCGTCTGGCAATGTCCTGGCAGTACCAAGCGAAGCACGGCGCCGGCTACCTTGGGGCAGCCCGGCGCGCGCAGCTACTCGATGAACAACTGGATCGGTCACTACGGAAACCGTGGCGACGCGCCCGCTTTCATCGAGTTCCTCAAAATGTCTGACTTCACCCGTCCCGGCCCGGTGAATACGTTCGTGTTGCTCGACGAGAGCGACAGCATCAACGACGGGTGGTTCATGGCTGACATGAGCGGCTACGACCCGCGCGATCCCGCCGTACAGGCCGCGACCAATTTCGGCGATGATCCCGGTTCATGGCACAACCGTGCCTGCGGCTTTTCATTTGCCGACGGCCATTCCGAGATTCACAAGTGGCGCCAGTACGATCGAACCAAGAAAGCCAAGGCCTCGGCTGACGATGTTGATTGGCTGCAATCCAAAACCACCGCGAAGAGCCAGCGTCCCATCACCCGTTGAACATGAAAGCCCAAGCACTGCCCCGTTCTGCCCGCCGTGGCGCGGCATTCACCTTGATCGAGTTGCTCGTCGTCATCGCCATCATTGCGATCCTCGCGGCGATGCTGCTGCCGGCTTTGAGCAAGGCAAAAATCAAGGCGCAGATGATCTCCTGCATGAACAACTCGAGACAGCTCACCCTCGGTTGGATGATGTACAACGGCGAGCAAAACGACGTCTGCCTCACAGCGCTTGGGTGGGTATCCGATCCTGTTGCGGGCACCAGCGACATGAAAGACACCGCCAGTTCCGCGTTTGTTGATTACCAGTTGATGACCAAACTCCCGATCAGTCCCTACGTGGGCAAGAGTGTCACGGTCTGGCAATGCCCCGGCAGCACACGCCGCAGTACGGCGCCGGCCACTCGCGGCCAACCCGGCGCCCGCAGCTATTCCATGAACAACCATATTGGCAAATATGGTCCGTGGGGCGACAGTTACGGCTTCTTCCAGTTCTTAAAGATGAGTGATTTTGTCCGACCTGGGCCCGCAAATACCTTCGTCCTGCTGGACGAGAGCAGCAGCATCAACGACGGTTGGTTCATGGCGAACATGGGCGGCTACGATCCTCGCAATCGCACGGAACAGGAATCCGGTGGTTTCGGTGATGCTCCGGGCTCGTGGCACGCGCGCGCGTGCGGCTTTTCTTTCGCCGACGGTCATTCCGAGATTCACAAATGGCGGCAATACGATGAGTTGACCCGCTCGCGTCCCAGTGCTGACGACGTAGATTGGTTGCAGTCGAAAACCACAGCCAAGCGCGAACGCCCCATCACGCGTTGAACGGCTCGCGCACGCTCGCCAAGCAAAAATGAATCCCCGATCCGCCTCACGTCGCCCGACGGACCGTGCTTTCACGTTGATCGAACTCTTGGTGGTGATCGCCATCATCGCGATACTGGCGGCCATGCTGCTGCCCGCGTTGAGCAAGGCCAAGACCAAAGCCACCATGGCGCGGTGTGTCGGCAACGAAAAGCAAATCCAATTGGGTTGGTGGATGTACGCGGAGGACCAGCAGGACCGGATGATGCCCAGCCTCGGTGGAGGCGGCTGGTATGACCCCGCAGACATCACAGGCGTGCCGCCCTACCGGTTCGACCTCGCCGAACGGTTGGAGATTCCCAAGATCATGGCTTCACCACTTTTTCCCTATGTAAAAAACCCGCTCGTGTTTCGCTGTCCCGGCGACACCCGTTACAGCCGGCTGCCCATCAACGGGGGCTGGGCGTTTGCGAGCTACTCAAAAACGGACGGCATGAACGGTTCGGGTTGGACAGGCACACCCTACCGGAAGGTTTCCGACGTCAAATCGCCCGTCATGGCCACTGTTTTCCTGGAGGAAGCCGATCCCCGCAGCTACAACATGGGAACCTGGGTGATCAATCGGAATGATTCACCTGATCCCAATTCCTCGGGTTGGGTGGACCCCTTCACGGTTTATCACGGCGCGGTGAGCACCCTTTCCTTCGTGGACAACCATGTCGAATCTCATCGTTGGCTCGACCCTCGCGTCTTGGAAGCCGCCCAAAAAGGCGGCAATGGCCAGTCGAGCTTTTACTGGCCCGGAGGCAACAAGCGGAACCCTGACTACGCCTGGATGTGGGAACATTACCGCTTCTCTGACTGGACTCCCTTGCGTTAAGTCTGTTTCCTCTCCTCGAACGATGAAACCCAATTCCCTCTCGCGGCGGGCTTTTCTCCGTCGCTCCGCGCTGGGCGGCGCGGGCTTCCTCATCCTCGCCAACGCCCGTAGCGCCTACGCCTACGACGCCAACGGCAAACTTGATGTCGCCATCATCGGTGCCGGCGGTCGCGGCCGGGACAACTTGAACGGCGTCGCCAAGGCCGGGGAGAACATCGTCGCGCTTTGCGACGTGGATGAGAACGAAGGCGCAAAGTCGTTCGCCCAGTTTCCCAACGCCAAACGCTTCAAGGATTTCCGCCGGATGTTCGACGCGATGGGGAAGGGGATTGATGCCGTCACCGTCGCCACGCCCGATCACACGCACGCCGTCGCTGCCGCGGCGGCCATCCGGCGTGGCAAGCACGTTTACTGCGAGAAGCCGCTCACGCGTACCGTTCACGAAGCGCGCGTGCTCCGCCAGTTGGCGGACAAACACAAAGTCGTCACGCAGATGGGCAATCAAGGTTCGTCCTCGGACGGCGTGCGCCGCTCGGTGGAACTTGCCTGGAGCGGTGCGATCGGCGAAATCCGCGAGGCGCACCTCTGGTTTCCCAATGGCAACGAGCCGCACACTCGCCCGACTGAACAACCTCCCGTCCCGGCGAACCTCGACTGGGATTTGTGGCTGGGGCCAGCGGAATTCCGACCGTATCACCCCAGCTACGCGCCGCGCAGCTGGCGGGGCTGGCGCGCGTTCGGCAGCGGCATCGTTGGTGATTTCGGCTGTCACACGGGCAACATCCTTTTCCGCGCGCTCAAGCTGGAGCAGTTGTGGATTCCTTCAGTCGTTGGCAAGCGGTGCGTGATCCGCGTCGAGGCGTTGCCTTCCGAACGCAACCTTGAAGGCTATCCGCGCACGATGCAAGTGCTGGTGGATTTGCCCGCGCGTGGACAAATGCCGCCGGCGCGCCTCACCGTGAATGCCGGCAGCCGGCCGTCACCCGACTTGATGAAGGGCTATCCGCAGGGGCAGTGGGGCGACTTGGTTGTGGGCAGTAAAGGCGCGATCTATTCGGACAACCCGTGGAACAACAATTTCGTTCTGCTGCCCGAGAAAGACTTTGAAGAAGTCAAACACGGGCCGCCGCAGACGCTCCCGCGCGGCCGTGATCAGGTGCGGGAATGGACCGAAGCGTGCAAAGGCAACGGCGCGACGTTCTCCAGTTTCGCCATCGGCGGGCCGCTCACGGAACTCATGCAACTGATCAACCTCTCCACGTTGTTCGAGGAAGCGCTCGACTACGATACGATCAGCGGTCGGATTCTGAACTCATCCCGCGCGAATCAGGTGCTGCACCGCAAATACCGCAAAGGCTGGAGTCTTTGAAACGCTCATGCTCTCGTAGCAATGTTCGTGATCACATGAATTGCGTCCGTTTGCTCGTGGTCCTCGTTTCGTTGGCCGCCGCGTCCCTTCTGCGTGCCGCCGCTCCGGTTTCAAAAACCCTCCCACTCCCCGGCGAGGTTTTTCAGGTCCAAGGCCGCCAAGCTTTCGTCATCCCGCCCGCTCGCAAAGCGGCGAACCAACCGACACCGTGGGTCTGGTATGCGCCAACTCTCCCAGGTCTGCCCGGCAAAGAAGAGCACTGGATGTTCGAGCGTTTTACCCAGGCCGGCATTGCCATCGCGGGCATTGACGTCGGCGAATCTTACGGCAGCCCGGACGGACGAAAACTTTTCAGCGCGCTGTACGACGAGCTCGTCACGCGTCGTGGCTTCGCGCCGAAGCCCGTGCTGCTCGGGCGCAGTCGCGGCGGCCTGATGACTTTGAACTGGGCGGCGGAGAATCCAGACAAAGTCGGCGGTTTTGCGGGCATCTACCCGGTCTGCAGCTTCGTGAGTTGGCCCGGCTTGGAGAAAGCCAGCCCGGCATACGGGCTGACACCTGAGGAACTCGGCGCGCGACTCGCGGAGCACAACCCCATTGATCGCCTTGCGCCGCTCGCCAAAGCCGGCGTGCCGCTGTTCGCTATTCACGGTAACGCCGACGACGTCGTGCCGCTGGAAGGTAACTCCGGCGAGATGCGCAAACGCTATGAGGCGCTTGGCGGGAAAATGCAGCTCATCGTGCCGCGCGGGCAGGGGCACAACATGTGGGAAGGCTTTTTCCAGAATCAGCCGCTGGTCGAGTTTGTTCTCGCGAATGCCAAACCGCTGCCGCCACCGGCGCGCGCCGAACTCACAATTGACACAAAAGCGCCGACGCAGCCCTACAGCCCGATGCTCTTCGGCGGCTTTCTCGAACACTTCGATCATCAAATTTACGGCGGCGTGTTGGATACGGGTTCGCCGCTCGCGGACAAGAACGGATTTCGTCGAGATGTCATGGCAGCGTTGAAGGAATTGAAAGTCCCGGTGCTGCGCTGGCCTGGCGGGTGTTTCGCCAGCGGTTATCACTGGGAAGGCGGCGTCGGGAAAACGCGTCAGCCCGCCGATGACATGGCGTGGGGCGTAATCGAGCCGAACACCTTCGGCACGGATGAATTCGTCGAACTTTGCCGGCGCATGAACTGGCTGCCCTACATCTGCAACAACGCTGGCAACGGCACCGTCGAGGAGATGCGCAACTGGGTCGAGTATTGCAACGCGAAGGACGGTCGTTACGCCCAACTCCGCAAAGCCGGCGGTTACGCCCGCCCGCGCAACGTCCCACTCTGGAGCATCGGCAACGAGAATTGGGGCGGACACGAGATCGGCAACAAACCGATCAAGGAATGGGCGCCGCTCGTGGCTGAAGCCGCGCGCGCGATGAAGGCTGTTGATCCGAACCTCCAACTCAGCGCGGCCGCATCGCCGACGCGCGAATGGACGCTCCCGTTGCTGCAGCAAGCCGGCGCGTATCTCGATTACATTTCCATCCACAAATACTGGCTGCCGCTCTGGGGCAAGAACGACATGCCGGACTACACGACTTGCATCGTGAAATCGGAAGGGCCGGAGCAGATGATCGCCGATTACATCGCGGTGCTCGCGGAGGCTGGCTATCGCGGACGCATCAAGATCGCGTTCGATGAATGGAATTTGCGCGGCTGGCATCACGAGGGTTTCCCGCGCAAGACGGTGCAGAATTACAACGACCCGGAAGTCCAGCGGCTCGTGGCGGCGCGGGAGAAAAATCACATCGCTTCGCAATACACCATGGCTGACGCGCTGTTCGCCGCTTCGTTTCTGAACGCCTGCCTGCGCCACGCGGAAGACGTTGGCATGGCGAACATCGCGCCGCTCGTGAACACGCGCGGCCCGCTCTTCGTGCATCCCAAGGGCATCGTTAAGCGCACGCACTTCCACACGCTTGCGATGTATGCCAACGAGTTGGAAAGCCGCGTGGCGAAACTGTCGCTGAATTCCGACCCGCTGATTCACACTGGAAAATCCGTGGCGGCCGTGGACGTTATTGCCACGGTGAATGATTCGGGTAAACGCTGGGCGATTGCCTTGATCAATCGCGATCCACAGAACGAGATCGCATGCACCGTGAAGCTTGACGAGCATCCGCTCAACGGCCGCTATCGCGCCACGCAACTTAGCGGCGATTCGCCGGATGCCTTCAATGACATCGAGCATCCAAACCGCGTGACGCCGCAATCAATCAAGTTGAACTTCACTGATGGCGTCACGAAATTGCCGCCACACTCGCTAACGATTGTGAAACTGTCCCGTTAGACCAAGCTATCGTTCATCATGAAGAGACTGCTCCTGTTCCTGGGAATCGCGCTTGCGAGCCTTGCTCTTCCTGGTGTCGGCTTGGGCGAAAACCCTGCCATCATTCCGGTCGCGCGAACCAACGCGAGCTGGATTCAAAGGCATGAGGCGATGAATCGACGCGCGAAGCAGGGGAATGTGGATCTGATCTACGTCGGCGATTCCATCGTTCAACATTTCGACAATCAGGGCAAAGAGACTTGGGATCGCTATTACGCTCCACGCAACGCGTTGAATCTCGGTATCAGCGGCGACCGCACGGAACATGTTCTGTGGCGGCTGGACCACGGAAACATTGACGGCATTTCGCCCAAGCTTGCGATTGTGATGATCGGCCAGAACAACGGCGGGATTAACAGCGCCGAAGAAATTGCCGGAGGCGTCATCGCCATTGTTCAGAAGATCCGCGCGAAACTTCCGAACACAAAAATCCTTTTACTGGCAATTTTTCAACGACGCGAGCATCCCACGCCGGAACGCGCCGTTCTTGCCAAGGCCAGCGAGATCACGTCGAAGCTCGCCGATGGCAAAATGATTTGCTACCTGGACATCAACGGTTTTTACGTAAAGCCGGACGGTTCGATTCCGCGCGATTTGATGCACGACTTTGAGCATCCGACGCCGTTGGGGCATCGCGTTTGGGCCGAGACCATCGAAGGGAAAGTTGCGGAGTTGATGGGTGACCAACCGATTGCCCCCGTCGTCTCAACGGCAAAACCGATTCACGTTCTGATGTGGGACGAGGAGCAGCCGGAGCAGAAGCAGGCGTATGGCTCAATCTTTCTCGGCGAAACGATCGCCCGCCAACTCGCGGCCAAGTCGGGCATTTCCGTGAAGACCGCGAACCTCGCCGCGCCGGAGCAGGGGCTCGACGAAGCTACACTGGACGCGATGGATGTGGTCGTGTGGTGGGGGCACATCCGTAACAACGTGGTGAGTGACACCATTGCCGAGCGGGTCGTGGCGCGGGTCAAGAAAGGCCAATTGAACCTGATCGCGTTGCACTCCGCGCATTGGTCCAAACCTTTCGTGCGCCTGATGCAGGAGCGGGCGAAGTCGGATGCGCTGGCGAAAGTGCCCGCCGCCGAGCGGGCGCAGGCGAAATGGGAGTTTTCAAACAATGTGACGACCTACAAAGCACCTCAATACGGCGATCCACTGACGCCATCGTTGTCGCACGACGGCAGCTTATGGAAACTCGCGCTGCCCATCTGCGTTTTCCCCGCGTATCGCCCGGACGGCGCGCCATCGCATGTGACGACGCTGCTGCCGCAACATCCCATCGCTGCCGGACTGCCCGCGACGTGGGACGTGGCGCAGACGGAAATGTATGACGAGCCTTTCCATGTTCCACCGCCGGACGCAGTCGTGTTTGAAGAGCGCTGGGACCAGGGCGAACGTTTTCGGAGCGGCTGCATCTGGCAGGTCGGCAAAGGGCGGGTGTTTTATTTTCGCCCCGGCCACGAGATTTTTCCGGTTTACAAGCAGGCCGAGCCAATACGCGTAATCGAAAACGCCGTGCGCTGGCTGGGAACGCGGGAGCCGTGACCCGATGAAACAACTGGAAACTATTTCAAAATTCGGTCGGAGCGCGGCTGTGTCACAGACCAGCCGCAGCACCGTCAATATTTCCAGAGCGTCCCCGCGCTGGGGCTGGCCGTTCGGGCACAGCCGCGCTCCACGATTTTCAAAATGGGTCGCGTTCGCATCCATTTCTTTGTACCTGCTGATGGCGTGCGCGACTTGCTCGGCCGGCGAAGCACAACCGAGCAAGCCGAACATCGTCTTCATCCTGTTCGATGATCTGGGTTACGGCGAACCTCCGCTCTACCGCGCGGATTCACGTTTCAAAATGCCGACGCTGGACCGGCTCGCGCGCGAAGGGATGTGCTTCACCGACGCGCACACGGCAGCGGCGGTCTGCACCCCGACGCGCTACGGCGTTTTGACCGGGCGTTATCCCATGCGCATCGGACAATTCGGCGTGCTGGGAACGTGCTCGCCTCCAATCATCGAGCGCGAACGGGTCACGGTTGCTGCGATGCTCAAACAACGCGGCTATCACACGGCAGTTTTCGGCAAATGGCATCTCGGCATGCAGTGGGACGCCTCGGCCGAAGCGAAGAAATCGAAAACCGGGATGCCGGTCGGTACCGTCGCAACGGAAGGGCCAACGACGCGCGGCTTCGATGAATTTTGCGGTTACACCCACGCCGCGAACATCGGCATGGTCATCGCGCAGGACAAAGTGCTCACGAACATCGAGGCCATCGCGGTGCAGCCTTTCCTCGCGCAGAAAATCGTGGCGCACATTGATGAGCGCGCCAAAGCCGGCGGACCGTTCTTCCTCTACGTCCCGCTATGCACGCCGCACATGCCGCACGTCCCAGCGCCAGAGTTTCAGGGCAAGAGTGGCACGGACGAATACGGCGACTGGATTTTGCAAGGCGACACCGTCACGGGGAAGATTCTCGACGCGCTTGAGCGAAACCATCTTTCGACCAACACGCTCGTCATCGTCACCAGTGATAACGGCGCGGAACATCGCGCCTACCCACCATTGCGCGAGTCCAAGCGCAGCATTTACGAAGGCGGGCATCGCGTGCCCTTTCTCGCGCGTTGGCCGGGAAAAATTAAGCCAGGTTCAATGTGCGATGACGTCGTTTGCCTCAACGATTTGATGGCCACGGCGGCGGAAATCACCGGCGCAAAACTTCCCGCGAACGCCGCCGAGGACAGCGTGAGCATTCTTCCGGATTTGCTCGGCACGGCCAAAGCGCCGGTTCACGAGGCGACGGTTCATCAATCAATGGCGGGTGATTTCGCTCTTCGCCAGGGCCCGTGGAAATTGATCTTCAAGAAAGACGGCGTGCGTGAGCTTTACAATCTCGCTGATGATTTGAGCGAGCGAACCAACGTGATTACGACGCATGCTGAAGTCCGGGCTCGCCTGGAAAAACTGATGGAGTCGTATGTCACACGTGGTCGCAGCACTCCGGGTGTTTTGCAAACCAATCAACATGCGATCTCGTTGACCGGTGTGCGCAATCCGAAGCGTGGCGGTGCCGCGGTTAGCACCGAATGACCCCCGAGCAAAGCGATCAACAAAATGAAAGCAACACCAGCAATTTGTCATCAGCAACGAAACTTGCGTCAATGGCTGCTGTTTCCATTGAAGGCATTTGCTCCCGGCGTCCTGTTTTTCCATATCGCCTTGTTGACGTTGGTGGCTTCCGGTGCGGAGCTTTCGAAGGGGAATAACGGCGCTCCGCACAACGCGAGGCCCGAACGGCCAAACATCATTTTCATCCTCGCCGACGATCTCGGTTACGGCGATGTGCAATGCTACAACCCGCAGCGCGGAAAAATTGCCACGCCGCAAATCGATCGCCTCGCCCAGCAGGGCATGCGCTTCACCGACGCGCACACGGCTTCGAGCGTTTGCACGCCGACGCGCTACTCGGTGCTGACCGGTCGCTACGCCTGGCGCACGCGATTGCAATCGGGCGTGCTCGACGGTTTCTCGCCGCCGCTGATCGCGTCGAATCGGATGACGGTCGCGTCCCTGCTGAAAAGCCGCGGCTACCAAACGGCGTGCTTCGGTAAATGGCATTTGGGCATGGACTGGGCGAAGAAGGAATCTGCCACCACCAACAAAACCGCCGGGAGCGACGTGGATTGGTCGCGACCGATTCGCAACGGGCCGACGTCCGCCGGCTTCGATTACTATTACGGCATCGCGGCGTCGTTGGACATGCCGCCGTTTGTGTTCATCGAGAACGATCGTGTCACGGCTGTACCCAACACGGTGAAGAAATGGGGTCGCACCGGACCGGCCGCGGAATCGTTCGAAGCCGAGAACGTCATCCCGGAACTGACCCGCCGCGCCACGAACTGGTTGACGCAACGCGCGGCTGAACGAGCACCGTTCTTCGTTTACCTAGCCTTCAGCTCACCGCACACCCCAGTCGTGCCGACGAAGGAGTGGCAGGGCAAAAGCGGTTTGACGCCGTACGCAGATTTCGTGATGGAAACCGATGCTGCGGTCGGCGCCGTGCTCGCCGCGGTGGATCGCGCCGGGATGGGGAGCAACACACTGATCTTTTTTTCGAGCGACAATGGCTGCTCGCCCGCTGCCGGCACGCGCGGGCTTGAAGAACTCGGGCACTTCCCATCCGGCCCGTGGCGCGGTTACAAGGCGGATATTTGGGAAGGCGGACATCGCGTTCCGTTCATCGCGCGTTGGCCCGGACAAATCGCGGCGGGCGCGACGAGCGACGAAACGATTTGCCTCGGCGATCTACTCGCCACGAGCGCGGCGATTGTGGGCGCGACGTTGCCGGATAATGTCGGCGAGGACAGCGTCAGTATTTTGCCGGCTTTGCGTGGCGAGAAATTGTCGCAGCCGCTGCGCGAAGCGACGGTGCATCATTCCATTCGTGGCCAGTTCGCCATCCGGCAAGGCCCGTGGAAGCTCGCGTTCTGTCCCGGCTCGGGCGGTTGGGCCGCGCCGCAAGACGACGAGGCCCGCAAGCAGGCGCTCCCGGAATTGCAGCTCTACAATCTCGCGAGCGACCCGGGCGAAACCAACAACCTGCAAGCGGCCGAGCCGCAGGTCGTGAAGCGGCTGACGCGATTGCTGGATCGTTTCGTCGCCGAAGGTCGCAGCACCCCCGGCGCGCGGCAAACGAACGACGTCGCCGTGGCAATTCGCACTGATGGCCCGCGCGTGCTGCCCAGCCAAGGCGGATACAACGACGGCAAGCAATGGAAACATGCCCGCGTCACGGATACCGACCCGAAGCTGCCGCGGGTGTTGCTGATCGGAGATTCCGTCGCGAACGGTTATCACAAAGAAGTTGCCGAAGCGCTCAATGGCGTCGCCAATCTCGACCTCTGGATGACGCCGAAGAACGTCGCGAACCCGGAGATGATTCCGCATTTGCGTTCGGTGCTGAAGCACGGGCCGTATGCGGTGATTCATTTCAACGATTGCGGTTTGCACGCGTGGTCGTCGAACGCGATTCCGGAAGGCAAATACGGCGCGTTGTTCGCGGAATTCGTCGCTGCGCTGAAAGCGGACGCGGGCGGAGCGAAGTTGATTTGGGCCAGTTCCACGCCGGTCACCGCGAAGGGCAAGCCCGGCGAACTCGACGCGGAAATCAACGCGACGGTGGCCGAGCACAATCACGCGGCGCGCGAAGTCATCGAGAAGCAAGGCATCACGATCAACGATCTCTACGCGCTGATGCTCGACAAGTTGAAGCTCGCGCGCGGCGATCGCTTCCACTGGACTCCCGCGGGACAGGCGGTGCAGGCGAGCGCGGTGGTCGCTGCGGTTCGCGCAGCGTTGCCCGGCTCCCACGCGAGCCAGCCGGCCACCGGGCGTCCCAACATCCTGCTCATTCTTGCGGATGACATGGGTTACGGCGACGTTCATGCGTTGAATCCCGAGCGCGGCAAAATTCCCACGCCGAACCTGGATCGGCTCGTTGCCCAGAGCATGGTATTTACGGATGCGCACAGCGGCTCGTCGGTCTGTACACCGACGCGCTATGGGGTGCAGACCGGTCGCTACGCCTGGCGGACACACTTGCAAAAGGGAATTCTCCAACCGACCAGCCCGGCGCTAATCGCGGCTGACCGGTTGACGCTGCCCGGCATGTTGAAGGCGCAGGGTTATCGCACCGCTGGCTTCGGCAAATGGCATCTTGGTCAGGATGCGCCGCTGACGAATGGTAATTTCGCGCTCGACCAGCCGTTCCAGAACGATCCGAGCACACGCGGCTACGATTACCACTTCGGCAGCGACCTGCGATTTTTCGCGCCGTTCATGTTCGTGGAGAACGGACGGTTCAGCGGCACGCCGTTGTTCAATCGCACGCAACCTGGCGCGAAGCACGGCGCCGGCACGCCCCTGAAGCCGGACGATTTTTCGCACATACTGCCCACGGTGTGCGACCGCGCGATTGCCAAGCTGAAGGAATTTAGCACGAGCCCGCAGCCATTCTTTATCTATCTCGCGCCTTGCGCACCGCACGATCCGTTCGTGCCGACCGACGCGTGGAAGGGCAAGAGTGGACTCAGTGTCTACGCTGATTACGTGATGGAAACTGATGCCGAGTTCGGTCGCGTGCTGACAGCGCTCGATCAAACCGGGCTGGCCACCAATACGCTCGTTTTTTTCACGAGCGACAACGGGTGCGCTCCGTATGCTGGCGTGAAACCGATGGAAGCGAAGGGGCATTTTCCTAGTGCCGACAAACGCGGTTACAAATCCGACATCTGGGATGGCGGGCATCACATCCCATTCATGGCGCGGTGGCTGGGCAGGATTCGCGCGGGGACGACGAATTCACAAACGATCTGCCTCACCGATTTCATGGCGACGTGCGCGGAAGTCGTCGGGGCGAAACTTCCGGACAACGCCGCCGAGGACAGCGTGAGCCTGCTACCGTCGCTGCTCGGCAAACCGCAGCCGCCGAAACACGATGCGGTGGTGCATCACTCGATTGACGGCAACTTCGCCATCCGCGAGGGAAAGTGGAAACTGATCTTTTGTTCCGGATCGGGTGGCTGGAGCCAGCCAAAAAACAACAGCAAAGCGGGCAAGGAATTGCCGCCCGTCCAGCTTTACGATCTTGCCAGTGATCCCGCGGAGCAAAAGAATGTTCAGGCGGAAAATCCCGAGGTGGTGAAACGGCTCACCCAACTGATGGAAAAATACATTGCCGACGGACGCAGCACGCCAGGCCCGAAACAGGCAAACGATGTCGAGGTTCGCCTTCGAAAAGAGGTCGAATGAAAAATCCTCCGCCAAAAATCCATCGCCGTAGTTTCATAGGTCAGACCAGCGCCGTGCTCGCGGGCGCTACGCTGCTGCCCGAGTTGAAGACGTTTGCCGCGGAAAGTGCGGAAGCTCATCAAGCCACTGGCTTGCGGATTGGTGAAGTCACCGATACCAGCGCGATCGTCTGGTCGCGGCTGACAGCGAATGCTGCGCGGCGCGCTGCCAGTTCGGACGCGAGCGCGAGCGAGGTTGCGCCGGATCAATTGGAAGGCGCGTGTCCCGGAGCGCCGGGGCGGGTGCGGTTGCGTTACGGAATTCGCGAGGATCTGCGCGACGCGACGACCACCGATTGGGCGGAAGTTTCCGCGAGTGAGGATTTCACGCATCATTTCGCGCTCTCGGGATTGAAGCCCGCGACGGTTTATTTCTTCGCCAGCGAAAGCATTGGTGCGGACGGCAAGGCGCACGGCGCCTTGCGCGGACAGTTTCGCACCGCGCCAACGCCGCCCTCGCCGACGGAGCTGACTTTTTGCGTGATGACCTGCCAGGGTTATCCCGATCGCGGTCATCCGGATGGGCACGCGATTTATCCCGCAATGCTCGCGTTGCAGCCGGGCTTCGCCTGTCTCACGGGCGATCTGGTTTATTACGACAACGACGCGCCAAAGGCGACCTCGCCCGCACTCGCGCGGCATCACTGGCAGCGCATGTTCAGTCTGCCGCGCTTGTTCGAGTTCAACCGGCAGGTGGCGACTTACTGGCTGAAGGACGATCACGACACGCTCAACAACGATTCGTGGCCTGGTCGGGAGATGGGCACGTTCACGTTCGCCGAAGGCCAGAAGATTTTCCGCCAGCAAGCGCCGCTGGGAGAAGGTTTGAGTTATCGGACATTTAGTTGGGGGCGCGATCTGCAAATCTGGCTGACCGATGGACGCGATTTCCGTTCGCCGAATAACGCGCCGGATGGTCCGGACAAAACGATCTGGGGCGCCGAACAGAAGGCGTGGTTTTTTCGCACGGTCAAAGAAAGCCGCGCGACCTGGAAAATTCTCATCAGTCCGACGCCGCTCGTCGGACCTGATCGCGGCAAGAAGAACGACAACCACTCTAACGCCGGCTTCCAGCACGAGGGCGACGAAATCCGCGCGTGGCTGAAGGCGAACGTGCCGGAGAACTTTTTCGTCATCTGTGGCGACCGGCATTGGCAATATCACTCTGTGCATCCGCAGACCGGCCTGAACGAATTCAGCGTCGGCGCGGCGAGCGACGAACATGCGGGCGGTTCGCCCGGCGAGGACCCGAAGTATCATCGCTTTCATCGTGTGAAAGGCGGCTTCCTCGCGGTCCGCATCACGCCTGCTGCCGAGCAAAGCAGCGTTCGTTTCGGACATCGCGATGTGAACGGTCGGGAGGTTTACCACTGGAGCACCGAGCGGAAGTTTTCTCAATGAAGTCCCGCTGCTGGCAATTGGCTTCGATGGACGCCGAGTGATGAATACCCCGATTAAATTCCTTGTCGCTTTGTTTGGTGTCGCGTGTTTGTTCTCGGCGAGCGCGGCCCCGGACGGGCCATCGCCGTATCAATCGCCCTCAATTGTCCCGCTGAGTTCGCTGAGCCTCGGCGAAATGCAACAGAGCTGGGGCGGGCCGCAGGCGAATAAATCCGTGGGCGGTCGCCAACTGATGATCAGCGGCGAGCGGTTCACCAACGGCGTCGGCACGCACGCGCGCAGCACGCTGTGGGTTGATCTGCAAGGCGGCGCGCAGCGATTTCGTGCGGCGGTGGGAATTGATGACGAAGTCGTCACGCCGATTGTGCAACGCGAACTGCGCAGCGCGTTTGAGAAGGGTTACGGCGAACATCATCTGGTGAATGGCCGTGTCGTCTTCCAGGTTTTTGGCGACGGAAAGCGGTTGTGGAAGAGCAAACTTCTGCAGACCGGCATGCCGGCGGAGAAATTGGACGTGGATGTTAGTGGCGTGCAGACGCTGGTGCTGGTCGTGAGCAGCCTGGGGGACGCGGTGAATTACGATCACGCCGATTGGGCGGACGCGAATTTCGTTGTCAGCGGAACGAAACCCCGCGCGATTCCTCCGCCGCGTGAAGCGACTTATCTCCTGACGCCGCCCGCTGCTGCAAAACCGCGCATCAATGGCGCCAAGGTGTTCGGCGTGCGTCCGGGCTCGCCGTTTCTGTTCACCATCCCGGCCACGGGCGAACGACCGATGCGGTTCAGCGCTGACAAACTTCCGCGTGGCTTGCGACTCGATGCCACTACAGGCCGGATCACGGGGAGTTTCGCGCGGCGCGGCGAATGGCGCGTGCAGTTGCGCGCGGCCAACGCCCACGGTGAAGCGCGGCGCGATTTCAAAATCGTTTGTGGCGACACGCTCGCGCTTACACCGCCGATGGGCTGGAATTCGTGGAACGTTTTCGTGCGCAACCCGGACGACGCCAAGGTGCGCGCCGCGGCCGATGCGATGGTGAGCAGCGGATTGATCAATCACGGCTGGACCTACATCAACATCGATGATTGCTGGCAACGGCAGCACAGTTCCAAAGACCCAATCGTGGCGGGTGTCGGTCGCGATGCGAATGGCAACGTGTTGCCGAACGCGCGGTTTCCCGACATGAAGGCGTTGTGCGATTACGTTCACAGTCGCGGACTGAAAGCGGGGATTTATTCCTCGCCCGGAATTTACACGTGCCAGGGTTACACCGGCAGTTTTCAGCATGAACAACTGGACGCACAACGCTACGCGGATTGGGGTTTTGACTATCTTAAATACGACTGGTGTTACACGACGCACATCATTCCGAACGTGAGCCTGCACGAACAGCGCATCCCGTGGCAGACGATGGCGCGCGCGCTCGCCGCAACGAAACGCGACCTCGTGTTCAGCTTGAGCGAGACGCTCGAAGTGTGGCCGTGGGCGAAGGAAACAGGCGCGAATTGTTGGCGCACGACTGGTGACATCACCGACACGTGGGCGAGCGTGGATGACATCGGCTTCACGCAAAATGGTCTGGAGAACGTGGCCGGGCCGGGGCATTGGAATGATTGCGACATGTTTGTCGTCGGCATGCTCGGCGGCGGTCGGCTGCATCCCACGCGGCTCACGGCGAACGAACAATACACTCACATCAGCCTCTGGTGTTTGCTGGCGTCGCCGCTGTTGATCGGGTGCGACATGACGCAACTGGACGACTTCACCCTGAATCTGCTCACCAACGATGAAGTGCTGGAAGTGAATCAAGACCCGCTCGGACGTCAGGCGCATCGGATATCCAAGGATGAAAACGTGGAAGTCTGGGGCAAGGACATGGAGGACGGCAGCATTGTGGTGGGGTTGTTCAATCGCGGTGAATTTGAAAACTCAGTAACCGTGACCTGGAGTCAGTTGGGAATCGCAAGCAAAGCGCGTGTGCGCGACCTTTGGCGGCAAACTGACCTTGGTGAATTTGGGAATGCGTTCAGCGCCACAGTTCCGCGGCACGGTGTGGTGTTGATCCGGGTTGCACCGGTTCATCGATAATTGAGCGCGAAGAATCCAGAGACCTCCTATGCAAACCGATCTAGCGCGGTGCAAGGTAAAGTGTAGCCGTGTGACAAATGGGGATGATTCTCCCTCACCCCGGCCCTCTCCCGCTGGGAGAGGGAGCATCTTTCGCCGCCTCCTTCAAGGACCAGCAGCTGGAATCGTCGGACAACCTGGCTTACAACCGGAGTTGACCAAACGCTGTTCCCTCTCCCAGCGGGAGAGGGCCAGGGTGAGGGAGAACCCGCTGGTAGAGAAAAGCTGCGGCTACAGAACTTATGAAGCCGCGGTAACTTGGCGGAAATACTGTTCGCGAACGCTCCCGCATTTCCTCGTGGCGGTCGCGCTTGGTCTCGCGCTGCGATGTCCGCCTTCGAGTTTCAGCCAGGGCGCACCGGCGAATGCCAAGTTGCGATGGGTTAACGCGAAAGAACTCTGCATTGAGGGCAAGGGCTGGACGGATACCAAGAGCTTCTACGAGCGCCTGCCGGCGCGAGCGGAAGGTGTCGCCACGGCGTCAGTCTGGAATCTCGGGCAGGACTCCGCCGGCATCGCGGTGCGTTTCGTGACGGACGCGACGGAGCTTTACGCACGGTGGACTGTGCGCCGGGAAAAGCTCGGCAAGCCTCACATGCCGCCCAGCGGCGTCAGTGGCGTGGATTTGTATGTGCGGCACAAAGGCAAATGGATGTGGCTGGGTGGCACGCGACCGGATGATGGAGCAACCACCACGGAGAAACGTCTGACCACCGGCATGACGCCGGAACGGCGCGAGTGCATTTTGTATCTGCCGCTTTACAACGGCGTGAAGGAAATCGAGATCGGCATGCCGGCAGGGGCGAGATGCGAGTTGCCGGCCGCGCGACCGGCTGGTGCCAAGCCGGTGGTTTTTTACGGTACATCCATCGTGCAAGGTTGCGCGGCTTCGCGACCGGGCATGGCGTATCCGGCGATTCTGGGGCGACGGCTTGATTGCCCCACGATCAATCTCGGTTTCTCCGGCAGCGCGCATTGCGAACCGGAGTTGGCGAAATTTTTTGGTGAACTCGACCCCGCGGTTTACGTGCTCGATCCTTTGCCCAACATGAACGCCGAAGAGGTCGCGCGGCGCATGCCGGGGTTCATTCAAGCTCTGCGCAATGCTCATCCAAAAACACCGATCGTGCTCATCGAGCATTTGGAAGTCGGAGATGCGCCGGTGACGCCATCGCGCCGGCTTGGCTACGTCAAATCAAACGCCGAGTTGCGGAAGATTTTCGAGCAACGGGTCAAAGCTGGCGACCGGAAGTTGTTTTACGTCCGTGGCGAAAAGCTTCTCGGCGACGATGGCCAAGGCACGGTGGACCGTGTGCATCCCACCGATCTTGGCTTTATGCGGATGTCGGATGAGATCGAACCGGTGTTAAAGCGTGCGCTGCGTGCAAGCCGATGACCTGAGACTTTCATCACACAATCCAAGAGCAACCTACCTATGAAAATCTTTCTGAGCCTAATGATATTTGTCGCGAGCGTCAGCATCGGCGGCGCTGGTGTTGAACCATCAGCCCGCGAAGGCATCGAGTGGTGTGACATCTGGATTGCTCACGCCAACGAAACCAATTTGCCGCGCGTGCTGCTCATCGGCGATTCCATCGCGCGCGGCTACCATCCAGCGGTGGAGAAGCAACTCGCGGGCAAGGCTTACGTCGCGCGACTCACCACCTCGGCCTACCTGACTGACCCGATGCTGAACCAACAGATCGCGTCCGTGCTCGATAACGTGCGATTCGACGTGATCCATTTCAACAACGGTCTGCATGGCTGGCAGCACAGCGAGGAAACCTATCGCAAGGCATTTCCTGGATTTGTGGCGACGATCCGCAAGCATGCTCCGAAGGCAAAACTGATTTGGGCAACCACGACTCCATTTCGGCCCACCGCCGGCAACGGCGATTCGAACGCGGCCAAGAACGAGCGGGTGCAGGCTCGCAATGCCATTGCGCTCGATGTGGTGCGAAAAAAGAAAATTCCCGTGGACGATCTGTTCACGCTCATGCGCGGTCATCCGGAACTGCACAGCGACGACGTGCATTTCAATCGGGATGGAACGGTCCTGCAAGGAGAGCAGGTGGCGCGGCATATCGCAAAATTCCTCCCGCCGTGAACGTGCGCGCAAAGCTCTTTATTGAAAAGACTGTGGCTAGGCCGCTAGACGCGCAAAGCGGTTTCTCTCTCCCCTTCAGAACGGGAGAGGGCCAGGAATTACGCAAAGTTGTCAGTAAGCAGTTATTGGCTCTGGTGGCGTTGTTGTTCGTGGGCCACCAAGTCGCCGTTGGCGCGAACATTTTGGAAGCCGGTTTTGCCAATCCACCGATGGAGGCGCGCTTGCACGCTTACTGGTGGTGGTTGAACGGGAACGTCACCAAGGAAGCGATCACGCGCGATTTGGAGGCGATGCTGGAAAAAGGCTTCGGCGGCGCGCTTATCATGGACGCCGGCGGCGCGGATGAGGACAAAAACCAACAGGTGCCGCCCGGGACGGTTTTCGGCAGTCCCGCCTGGCGCGAGCTTTACCGGCACACCTTGCGCGAAACGGCTCGATTGAAAATGGAATTGGCGCTCAACATCCAGAGCGGCTGGAATCTGGGCGGGCCTTCCGTCACGCCTGCGGATGCAAAAAAAATTCTCTGTTGGACCGAAACGGTTGTGGTCGGACCCGGTCGCGTCACGACCAATCTGCCGGCGGCGAAAGCTCGCAACGGGCTGCTCGAGGAAGTCGCGGTCGCGGCCGTGCCGAATCAGAATGGAAAGGCTGATCCGATCAGCAACTGGCCGGAGAAAGCGCTGTATCAAGTGATGCGCGGCTCGGCCCCAGACACCTCTGAATTGCTCGGATCGACTGGCAGCGAACGTAAGCCCGCTCCATCCAAAACCGAGTCGGCGAAGGAAGTTAGAGCCGGCTCAGATCGTTTGCTGCAATCAAGCGAGACAAATCACACTGCGCCATTGCTTGATCCTGCCAATGTTCTCGACCTCGCGCAGTTTGTGGATGCTGCGGGGACGTTGACCTGGACGGTGCCGGATGGCGAGTGGCGCGTCTATCGGTTCGGCTACACAGTCGCGCCGGGCAATCAGGTCAAGACCTTCAGCTCCGATTGGGGCGGGTTGGCCATTGATCCGTTGGATGCTGGCGCGTTCCAGCGCTATTGGGATTCGGTCGTTGAACCGTTGTTGCAAGATGCTGCGGCTATTGGCGGGAGCACGCTCAAATACCTCCATACGGACAGTTGGGAACTGCATCCTTACAACTGGACCGCCCGGTTGCCGGAGGCGTTCCGTAGGCAGTGTGGTTACGAATTGCGGCCGTGGCTCCCGGTGTTGGCGGGACGCAAAGTCGGCGGCACGGAAGCCAGCGACCGCTTCCTCAATGATTTCCGAAAAACCGTCGCCACGCTTTCGGCCGAGAACCACTTTCAGACCTTCCTCAACAATGCGCACCGCCACGGCCTTCAAGTGCGGGCCGAGTCCGGCGGGCCGCACGCCGTGCCCATTGACGCGCAGCATTGCCTGGGCATGATTGACGCGCCGATGTCGGAATTCTGGGCTACTTCATGGCGACATCGCGTCCGAGACGAAGACCGATTTTTCGTCAAACAGCCTGCCAGCGCTGCGCACACATACGGGAAGAAGATCGTGGCGGCGGAAGGTTTCACCACGATTGGTCCGCACTGGCAGGAGCGGGTTTGGGACAACCTCAAGCCGGCGTTCGACCGCGCGCTTTGCGAAGGGCTCAACCAACTGGTTTGGACGCTCGTCGCCTGCTCGCCGCGCGAAATGGGAATGCCCGGGCAGGACATGTTCGCCGGCACCCACTTCAATCCAAACAGTACTTGGTGGCGACAGTCAGAGGGGTTTCTTTCCTACATCAACCGCTGCC
>WBZT01001092.1_pt1 | contig 20477 bp, 22 predicted proteins | sample 5204241 | NCBI WGS metagenome assembly WBZT01 (sample SAMN12344358, study PRJNA552823) | activated sludge metagenome | biome: Activated sludge suspended growth; feature: Nitrification reactor; material: Wastewater; isolation source: activated sludge from nitrification reactor of wastewater...
GGGACTAACGGATGAGCAAAGCACTCACCGATATGGCTGCGGAACGCGGCCTGTGCGCAGAGGGTCTACTCGCCGAGGCTCAGCCGCGGCTTCACGTCCTTGATCCGGGCCAGCACCCCGTTGATGTACTTGCCCGACTCGTCGGTGGACAGGTCGTTGGCCAGTCCCACCGCCTCCGCCAGAGCCACGCCGTCGGGCACGTCCCCCCACAGCACCTCCCAGGCGCCGACCCGCAGGATCGCCCGGTCCACGGCGGGCATACGGTCCAGCGTCCACCCCTGCGCGTAGGTCGCCAGGGTCTCGTCGATCTGGTCGCGGTGCTGGGAGACGCCACGCACGATGGTTTCGGTGTAGGCATTCACGGGGGTCTGCATCCGGGACGCCAGAGAATCCAGGGCCTCGTCCACCGACTGCGACCGGAGATCGCTTTCGTACAACGCCTCCACGGCCCGCCGGCGGGCCTTACTGCGAGCTGCCACTAACCGGTCACGCGGCCCAGGTACGAACCATCACGGGTGTCCACTTTGACCTTCTCGCCGGTCTCGAGGAACAGCGGCACTTGGATCTCGGCGCCGGTCTCGAGCCGCGCGGGCTTGGTCCCGCCAGTGGAGCGGTCACCCTGCAACCCGGGCTCGGTGTACTCGACCACGAGTTCCACACTCGCGGGCAGCTCCACATACAGCGGCGTGCCGTCGTGCAGGGCCACGATCGCTTCCTGGTTCTCCAGCATGTACTTGACCGCGTCGCCCACAGTGGCCGCCGGCACCGGGATCTGGTCGTAGGTGGTCGCATCCATGAAGATGAAGTCGTTGCCGTCGTTGTACAGGTAACTCATCGAGCGCTTGTCGACGTTGGCGGTCTCGACCTTCACGCCGGCGTTGAAGGTCTTGTCCACGACCTTGCCGGACAGGACGTTCTTGAGCTTCGTCCGCACGAAGGCGCCGCCCTTTCCGGGCTTGACGTGCTGGAACTCCACCACGGCCCACAGTTGGCCGTCGAGGTTGAGCACAAGGCCGTTCTTCAAGTCGTTGGTCGTCGCCATGCTTTCTTTCCTATCCGACCCTCGCGAGGTCGCGAGGGAAATCCGTGAGGATCTCTACGCCGTGATCGAACACCACCAGGGTGTCTTCGATGCGCACCCCGCCCCGATCGGGCAGGTAGATCCCCGGCTCCACCGTCAGGGGAACCCGTGCTTCCACTGTATTGGTGGACGTCGGCCCCAGGAACGGCACCTCATGGATCTGCAGCCCCACCCCGTGGCCGAGACCGTGGCTGTAGAACTCGCCGTAGCCGGCGTCCTGGATCACAGCCCGGGCGGCCGCGTCCACCTGTTGTCCGCTCACACCGGGCGCCAACGCCTCCATCCCTGCCTGCTGCGCAGCCGCCACGACGGCGTGGATCTGCTCCTGCCAGTCGGCCGGGTCCGCCGCCACGATGAACGTACGGGTGCAGTCGGCGTGGTAGCCATCGAACAACGCGCCGAAATCGATCTTCAGCAGATCACCCACGGCGATCGGCCGTTCAGTGGGTTGGTGATGCGGGATGGCGCTGTGCGGACCACCCGCCACGATGCTGTCGAACGACCGGTCAGGGGCGCCTTCGAGGCCCATCAGCAGTTCGAGCCGCCGCGCGATCTCGATCTCCCCCATGCCGACCGCGATCTCGTCCATGAGCCGCGCCAGCGCCCGAACGCTGATCGCGCACGCCTCGCGCACGCTGGCCAGTTCCTCATCGTCCTTGACGGCACGCAGGCCCGAGACGTCCACCTCCGACGGTTCAAGGGCGACGTCGGTCGTTTCCGTGCAAATGCGGCGCCACGTGGCCACACTCATGGCCGCAGGGTCGAACCCCACCTTCCGGATGCCTCGCTCGTACGCAGCGGTGAGCAGATCGGCGACGAGTTGCCTGGTCACGACCAGTGTGGTCCCTGGTGCTTCCACCTGCGCCTGCAGTCGGTACCGGCCGTCAGTCGCCAGCAGGACCTCGTCCGGCAATACCAGCAGGGCGGCGTTCGAGCCGGAGAAGCCGCAGAGATACTGCACGTCGGTGAGCTCTGTGATGAGCAGTGCGCCTGAACCGTCCTCGCCCATCAGGTTCCGCAGGTGGGCGATCCGGCGGGCGTTGGCCGCCCTCATCCTGCATCCAGTGCGACGAGGGCGTCCACCGCCAACAGGTAGGAATTGACCCCGAAACCGGCGATCGTCCCCGTCGCGACCCCCGCGATCACCGACGTGTGCCGGAACTCCTCCCGGGTGGCGGGGTTCGAAATGTGCACCTCGATCAGCGGCGCTGTCAGCTGGGCTGCAGCGTCACGCACCCCGTAGCTGTAGTGCGTGAAGGCGGCTGGGTTCAGGATCACTGGGACAGCCGCGTCGGCAGCCTCGTGCAGCCAACCGATGAGTTCGGCCTCACTGTCGGTCTGTCGCACCTCCGCCTCGAACCCCTTCGACGCCGCGTAGTCCACGACATCCTGCTGCAACTGCTCCCAGGTGGTGCTGCCGTAGACAGACGGTTCCCGTGTGCCCAAACGGGCGATGTTGGGTCCGTTGAGGACCAAGAGGTTCATGCGCTCACCTGCGCGTACGCAGCGGCAACGAGTGCCGGGTCGGGACCGACAAGGATCTCTGGACGTGCCACATCGGACAGTATGACGAACCGCAGCGTGTCACCGCGGGTCTTCTTGTCCCGCTGCATGGCCTCGAGTAGTGCCGGGAACTGCCCGTCGTACGCGATAGGGAGGCCCACCGCACCCAGAAGTTCGCGGTGCAGATCCACAACGTCGTCCGACAGCCGACCGGCCAGCCTCGCCAGTTCCGCGACGTAGACCATGCCGACCGAGATCGCCGGACCGTGGCGCCACCGGTACCTCTCGTTGCGCTCGATGGCGTGCCCGAGTGTGTGACCGTAGTTCAGGACCTCGCGACCGAGTGGAACGTCGAGCGACTCGCGGAAGTCCGCACCCACGACGTCGGCCTTCACCTGGATCGCCCGCAGCACCACCTCGCGCAGCGCGTCCGAGTCGGCCTTGAGGACGGCCTGTGGTGACGATTGCACGACCTCGAGGATGACGGGGTCGGCGATGAGTCCGCACTTGATGACCTCGGCCATCCCCGACACCATCTCGGGGTGGGGCAACTCGGCCAGCGTGTCCAGGTCGCAGATCACAGCGGCCGGTTCGTGGAAGGCCCCCACCAGGTTCTTGCCGGCGGCGGTGTTGATCCCGGTCTTGCCACCGACTGCCGCATCGACCATGCCCAGCAGCGTGGTCGGGACCTGCACGATCGGCACTCCCCGCAGCCAGGTGGCTGCCACGAACCCGGCGAGGTCGGTGGTGGTACCGCCACCGACCGCGACCAGGGCGTCGGAACGCGTGAATCCGTTGTCTCCGAGCACGGTCCAGCAGTAGTTCAAGACCTCGACAGTCTTCGCGTCTTCGGCGTCAGGGATCTCGATTGAGATCGCGCTGAAGAACTCGCTGAGGTCCTCGCGGATGCGGTCGCCTGTGGCACGCAGGGCGCGAGGATGGATCACCGCCACCCGGGAGGCCGATGTCGGGATGTTCGCCACAACTTCGCCGAACAGTCCGTTCCCCACCACGACCGGGTAGCTGTGGGCACCGCGCACCTCGATCGTCTCAGTCACAGTGCCGCCTCCCATTCCATGATCTCCTCGATGATGTCCACGGGGTCCCGGCCGTCCGTGGTGACCTGCAGGTCGGCCAGTCCGCCGTAGACCTGAGCCCACTGTTTCAGCATGTCGTGCAGTTGCCCACGAACATTGCCCAGCGCGACAGGGCGGGCACCTGACAGCCCGGTACGCCGCGCGGCATCGACCAGCCCCACCTCGAGCCACACGTTGGGTACGGCGTCCAAGGCCTCGACCACCGCTTCGGCGCGGACTGCGCCGCCGCCGACCGCGACAACCGCCCCGGTCGTGTGGAGGCAGTCGCGCACGACTTCGGCCTCCCGGGTGCGGAATATCGCCTCGTCGTCGATGACAGCCTCTCCAACGGGGTGCCCGAACCTGGAGAGGTACTCCTCGTCGGTGTCGAGGAACCGACAACCCCATGCCTGCGCCAGACTTCGCCCGATGGTCGACTTACCCGACCCGGGAGCGCCGATCAGCGCCAACCGCGCGGTCAACTCAGGGTGTCCAGGTAAGCGACAAGATTGCGTCGCACCTCGCCCAGGCTGTCCCCGCCGGTCTTCTCCAGAAGCGCGTCGGCCAGTACCAGCGCCACCATCGCTTCCGCAATGACGCCGGCCGCCGGAACGGCACACGCGTCCGAGCGCTGATTGATGGCGGTGGCCGGTTCGCCGGTGGCCACATCCACGGTGCGCAGAGCCCGCGGCACAGTGCTGATGGGCTTCATGGCCGCGCGCACCCGCAGAGGTTGGCCGGTGGACATCCCGCCCTCCGTGCCGCCACTGTGACCGGTCTCGCGGGTCATGTGACCGTCGACGAGCACGATCTCGTCCTGGGCCTGCGAACCGCGCATCGCCGCGAGGTCGAACCCGTCGCCCACCTCGACGCCCTTGATGGCCTGGATCCCCATCAACGCCGCAGCCAGCCGAGCGTCGAGCCGGCGGTCGGAATGTACGTAACTGCCGAGGCCCGGGGGTAGCCCTTCGGCGACCACCTCGACCACCCCGCCGAGGGTGTCGGCATCCGCCTTCGCGGCGTCGATCTCCGCCACCATCGCCTCACCCACCGCCCGATCCGCGCATCGCACCGGATCGGCATCGATGTCGGACAGATCGGCAGAGGTCGGCACCGGGCCGGCTGACGCCACCGAACCGATGCGGACCACATGACTGAAGACCTGTACGCCGGCCGCCTGCTCAAGCAGCGCCTTGGCCACGGCGCCGATCGCTACCCGGGCCGCCGTCTCCCGAGCGCTCGCGCGCTCCAGCACCGGGCGGGCATCCTCGAAGGCATACTTCTGCATCCCGACGAGGTCTGCGTGTCCCGGCCGCGGACGGGTCAATGGGGCGTTGCGTGCCTGCTTGGCCAGAACGGCCTCGTCGACGGGGTCGGCGGCCATGACCTGCTCCCACTTGGGCCACTCGGAGTTGCCCACCTGGATCGCGATCGGTCCGCCTTGGGTCCGACCGTGCCGGATCCCGGCGAGCAGTGTCACCTCATCGGCTTCGAACTTCTGCCGGGCCCCCCGGCCATAACCGAGACGACGACGCGCCAGAGCAGCCGCCACATCCTCGGTGGTGACCGCCACATCGGCCGGCATGCCCTCCAGCACAGCAGTGAGTACGGGGCCGTGCGACTCCCCGGCCGTCAACCATCTGAGCATGTCCCCCATCGTGTCAGAAGGGCCTACAACTCCCCGTTCTTGCCCTCGCAGATGCTGACCCGGACGTCGGTGTCGGTACGTCCCATCCAGGCACAGTCGCCACCCAGGGGAGCTACGTACACCACGCCCTCGTCACCTGGGATGTTGATGTAGAACTTGCTGCGGTCGCCTTGCACCCGGGCGATGACGTAGTCGCCCGCCACCTCGACGACGGCCACCGTGACCGCATCTTCGGCGTCCTTGCCGTTGTGGATGGGCTCGGGAACGACGTTCTTATCCGCCGTGGGCTTCTCATCGGCGCTGTCCGAACCGCTCACATCGACAGGCTTGGTGCTACTCGACGTCCCGTTGTCGACAGTGGCCGACGGGTCGGTGTTGGTGGTGCCGTAGGAACTCGTCTTCTTCGGAGCGGACTTCTTGGTCGACGCGGCGGGCTCCGACCCGGAATCCGAGACGTCGTCTTCCGTACCGGCCAACGGACCGAAGGGGTTCGCGTTCGTGCCACGTCCTACCACTGTGGCGACCAGCGGATCGGTGGGTTCCTCGGTCTCCATCGTGGGAGACGGCGAAGGCTTGCCTTTGGGTACGGTACCGAGGTCCGCTTGCTCGCCACCGCCCGACAGGAGCAAGTACAACCCACCCAGTAGTGCGACGCCCAGAGCCACGACGAGCAGTATTACAGCACGTCGATTCTCATGCAGGTACTCCGACATGCTCATTCACCACCCTCCTGCAGCTCCGCCGGCAACTGGACCGCGTCACCGTTAAGGACGAAGACTCTTGCCTGCATCGTGAAGGCGAGGTCCGCTCCGGAGTCGCCGTCTGTTTCCCGGGTGATGTCGAGCACCGTCACGAGGAAGGCACGCTGCTGTTGCTCGAGACGAGCGATCAGGTTCTGCACCGACTGGTAACTGCCCCGGCCGGACAGTGTCAGGGGAACGTAGGCGACCCCTGTGTTCTTCGGCGCGACCCCCTGTCCGAGGTTAGACGGAGTCGGCGCAGGGGCCGCCACCTTCGGCTTCTCCGAATCGCCCGACTCGGACGACGAAGGTGTGGCAGACGGCGTGGGTGTGACCTTGAAAAGTGTGATCTGACCCGGCTGCAGGGAAGTCAGTTCGATGTTCTCGGCGCGGGCCTGGGACTGAATCGTGCGCATCAGCCGAGGGACGTCCACGTCCTTGGGGATCTTCGCCCGGATACGCTCAAGGACGGCGATCTGCTGCTCGAGATCATCTGCCTGTTGAGCAAGTTGCCGCGTCTGTGCCATGACAGCTTCGGTCTTGCGCTCGGTCTGGTCAACTTCGCTGCGCGTCTGGGAGACGGCCCCGAAGACCGGGCTCACTACCACCATCCATCCGGCGAAGCCGACCATCAGTACGAGTAGCAGGCCACCGACCACCCAGAATCGCGGATTGTTCTTCATCGCTCCGCCTCCACGTAACGCCCGGACAGGGCCTGGTCGGTCAGTTCGGCGGTGTTGCTGAAGGTGTACACACCGGAATCTTCGGCCCGTGATACATCAGTAAGGATGACGTTCTGATAGTCCGGGTTGCCCCTGAGAGTCTCAATCCACACGGATACGTCGTTGAATGTCGCTGCTTCACCCGAAAATGTAACTGTGCCGACCAGTGGTTCGGCCGCTTCCTCTGTGGTTGTGGCGCGATTGCTGGATGCCGACTCCTGTTCTCCGATGACCATGGACACCTGGGTCAGGGACACGTTGGGCGGCATGATCGCGGCCAGGTTGGCCACGAGTCGCGCGACCTGCACCTCGTTACCCATCGCCTGTGCGAGCTCCGCGCGCGCAGCGTCCACCGCGGCGTAGACGGCCGGAACCTCGGCGTACTTGGCTTTCTCGGCCTCCGCGTCACGCAGGCGCTGCTGGGCGGTCCCGAGTTCAGCGGTGGCAGATGCGAGTTGCACACGGCCGAGGACGAACAAGCCGGCCAGCAGTGCCACCACAGCCAGCAGCGCCAAGAGCACCATCCGCTTGGAGCGGCGCACCTGCCTGCGAAGCAGGATCGCCGGCGGGATCAGGTCCGGTGTCGGGAAGTCGCGACGGTCGAGCAGCGCGTCAAGCCCGCCGGAGCCCACCTGGACGAGCGGTTGTTGATCCGGGCCGCCAGGGGGTTCCTCTGAACCGGTGGGCGGCGTGGCGCTGTAGGAAGTGGTCATGCTGCCCCCATCGCCAGGCTGACGGCCGGAGCCGCCGCAGGGGTCGCCGCGAGGGCGCTCTGTTCAGCGGACATGCCTTTGCCCGGGTGCAGGCCGTGCGTAGTGCCCGCCATGACCGGGACCCGCAGGACCGTCCCCAGGATCGGGACCAGTCCGATCGTCGATCCGCCCCCGCCGACGACATAGGCACGCTCGATGCGACGGTTCTCGCTGGTCTTGTAGAAGTCGATCGAGGTTCGGATGTCCGTCACCAGATCGGTCAGGGCCGCACGTACGGCGTTCTCGGTGGCTGAGCGGTCTGCGGCCGACATGTTCGCCCACATCGAGGGAACGGCAATCTTCCAGCGTTCGGCCTCGTCCTCGTTGATCGCCAATGTCTCCGCGAGTGCGGTGGTGATGTCGCGTCCGCCGCGACTGAGGATGCGCACGAAGTGCGGCTGACCGTGCTCCTGGATCGTGACACTGGTCATCGCCGCCCCCACATCGATCACCGCCTCGGCACCGGGTGCATGGGCGTCGGCAATAGCACCCAACGTCGCCAGTGGCGTCAAGGTCACCGACACCACGCTCAGACCGGCGGCCTCGATGGCGTCGACCATCGTGAGCACACCGTCCTCACCGGCGGCGACCAATAGGCCGCGCAACATGCGGGACCCGTCGTCGTCGATGACCTCCTCGTAGGCCAGGAAGTCCAGCACACAGTCCTCGACGGGCATGGGCAGCAGGTCCGCGGCCAGCAGAGGCAGGGCCTTCTTGAACTCCTTCTGCGGGACCCACGGCAGGTCGACCTGCCGGGCGACCATCCGCTGGCTGACCGCGCCGAGGTGCACATCCTTGCTGCCCGGCTTGGTGGTCTTCAGAAGATGCCGGATCGCCTCGGTGAGGGCTGCGGAGTCGACGACCTCGCCATCGACCACCACACCTGTCGCGAGGGGGACCTGGCCGAACTGCTGGAGGGTGGCGCCGGATCGGCTCCTCGCCACAGTCGCCATGCGCACGGCGGAGGAACCCACCTCCAGACCCACAGTCACCTTGGCCACGGCTACCTCCATCACGCCTTACCCGTGGCATCGGCCGGAATGGCCGGATTGTTGAGGGAAAATTCACTCAGATGAGCGAATCGGTGTACCAATCCGCGATCGACTGCCCCCACACGACCGCCAACAGGGCCGCGATGATCATGAACGGGCCGAACGGAAGCGCGCTCTTCCGCCCTGCCTTTCCGGCAACCATCGCCCCGATCCCCCATACGGCTCCCAGGGCAAATGCCGCGAATCCCCCCACGACGAGCGCTCCCCAGCCCACCCAGGCCATGACAGAGCCCAGACTGAGCGCGAGTTTGGCGTCTCCCCACCCCATGCCCCGGGGGAAGACTGCTGCCAGCAGGGCGTAGATCAGCGCCAGGGCGAGCCCCCCGAGCGCCGCCCGGACCCATGCCGACCACATGTCCTCGACCGCCGCCGTCAGGGTGAATCCGGCGAGCACGACGAGATAGGTGGACAACGTGAGACTGTTCGGGAGGCGCTTGACCTCGAGATCGATGAGGAACAGGGCGATACAGGCCGCCATGAACCAGAGCGCGAACGGCAAGAGGACCGAAAGCCCCACCCACCATGCCGTCAGCGCGAACAGGAGCCCCGTGGCCGCTTCGACCAGGGGATATCGCGCAGAGATCCGAGTCCCGCAGTCACGGCACCGCCCACGCAGGATCAGCCAGGAAATCACTGGGATGTTGTCGTAGGGACGGATGGGATGGTTGCACACCGGGCAGCGCGACCCCGGATGGGACAAAGACTCCCCCCGCGGCAGCCGCCACACCACGACATTGAGGAACGATCCGATCAACAGGCCAAAGAGTCCGGCGATCACCACCACGGCTGCAGCCTAGTGCCGTCGGACCGGTGAGTGCGCGTGCCTGTGGACACCCGCTACTTCAGTACTTGGCGGGCAACTCACCGGTCACCTTCGACCCCCAGGCGGCATTGACCCACTGAGGGAAGTACGGAGGAGAAGCGAACTGAAGGCGGGCATCGTACGAGTAGTCCTTGTCAAAGCCTGTCGTGATGGTCGATCCTCCCGTGCCTACAATCCCGCGCCATTTCTGCGCGATGGAGCCACGGACAGCCAAGCGACCTAGAGCCGTGCCGACTCCGTAGTTCTGCACCCAGAAGCTGCGTTGTAGTGTCTGAATCGAGGCATAGATCCAGAAGGCTTGACTTGAGGTGGTCAGTCCTCCGTGGCTGATGTTGTTGTAGTTGTCTCCCCACTTCTTGGTCGTGGTCCACGTGCAGGTGATGGTGTTGCCGTTGGACCCGTCTCTGGTTGGATCTTCGATGTCGGCCTCACTGTCGTCTGGACAATCTTTGTCGAGTCTCTTGGGCGACCTGACTGTCGACGTGAGTGTCTCAATGTTGCTATTCATGGACCGGGACACGGGGTGGTAGACCGCCACTGAGTTCGCAGCGACGAGTCCCACCATGTCCGGCCCGATCGCCGTGTTGCCCGTCGGCGTACTGCTGAGCGTTAGGTTTCCGGTCACGACGACGTTGTTCTGGGCGGCAATAGTCACGCGCCCCTTCACCACGCCCTCGATGTAGACATTGCCCAACCCGCAATCAAAAGTGGTGGGGTGGGTGTCACCAGTCGGCACCTCGGTTCCCTGCTGAACCGGGTCGGCGATCCACGTGCCGCTTACTTTCTTCCACTTCTTGGTCCTGGTGAAGGTGGACATGCTGGGGTTGAAGTAGTTGATGTCCGTCACACTCTGGAAGGTATCGCCCGAGCCTTTGGGAATCTGATCGCCTGAAGTGCTGCCGGACGTGGACCCGTTCACGATCTGCCCAGGTACGCACGCGGCCGAACCCGCAGGTGAGGCCTGAACGTATATGACCAGATCGTCAGGAACTGGCACTGTCTGCCCGGAAGCCGGGTACTTCTGCCCGGTGGCTGGGACGAACTGAGCTGCATTGCCGCAGTTGAGACCTGCCGGGGAGCCCGGACCAGTGAGTGACTGTCCTGCACTCGTCGTGTTCCAAACGGTCATCGTGCCGTTGCTATTGAACCGGATCCGGGTGTCTCCAAAGTAGTTGCAGCCCGGGAAGTTCGCGAACTTGTCAGAGTTATCCGGCATATAGAGCTTCTCGGCAGGTCGAGCACCTGCCGTCCCAAGGTACGGGTACACACTCGAGGTGGCCCGCCAGCACTTGCCCTTCCCGGCGGCGGTGCCGAGCCCGCTTTGATCGGATCGCCCAGCTGTCTCTGTACAGTTGGGGTCGGCCGTCTGGTATCCCTTGAGGAACCGTGGGCGCGAACTGCTGGTGCCGCTCATCAGAGGACTGTCATTGAAGTGGACATCCCCGTCCAACACGTCTCGGCCGGCGAATGTGATTTCCACGCAGTTTCGGTCGTCCCGCCGCTTGTGATCCTCCTGGTCCCACCAATACTCGGCCTTGCTAGCGCCGCTCTTTCCACATTCGTCGTACTTGGCACCGCCGGTCGGCTGTGAATCGCTACCCCCCGGGGGATAGGCGACCAAGTTCTGAGGATCTGCATCCTCGAAGTCGGTGTAGTAGAGGAAGTCCGTTGAACCCCCTCGAGCGACCCGGACCTGGATTGTTCGAGACACACCCCGTACCTTGCCAGTGGACTCGACCCACACCGAGCCGTCCTTCCAGAAGTTCGAGGTGTTCACGTCGTAGTGGAACTTGCCAGCCGTTGAGGCGATCGCGTTCCCGCCAGCGTCTCGTGCTACCGGTTGCACGTCCACCCAACCGGGAGAGGTGTCCCCATTCCACCCGCAACTGTTCGCCTCCGCCTTCGGCCCTTTCAGGGCAGTGTTCGAGCAATCAACAGTCTGCGCATAGGCATCGGTGCGATTTAGCCTCGCTAGGTAGTCATCGACGCCTGCCTGCGCGGCTGCCAAGGCCGCCTGCCAGTTCTCGTCTCGAGACACCTGGGGGCCTACGCTCACCGCGTAAGAAAGCGTGGCAGCCAACACGACCGTCATGACAGAGACCATGCCAAGAACCATGATCATCGCTGCACCACGATCATCGCTCGCGGTGTGGGTTCGCAACATTGTCGCCACCTCCTCAGAGCTCGGGTGTGGGAGTGGGCTGAATGACTGAATCCGCGTTCGGAAGGGTGACACGCGCGGCGACTGTGACCGAGTCCGCCCTTTTGGACGGCAAGACCGACAGGAGTAGATCGACGCTGTCGACAGCCTTGCGCTTGGCGTCCGAGTCCAGCGGTGGATCGATTGGCTCTCCGAAGCGGTCGTAGTAGGTGAACACGGGACGAGGCGTTCCGTCGTCGTTGATGAGTTCAACGTCGCGCGCCAGAACTCGCTCAGCCACCGGGCATGACGGGCCGGGGATGCAGTATTGATAGTCGAAATCGGAGACGCTGTGCACATTGGGCTTCTGCACTGTTTCGGTGAGAACTCCCTGATCGCTGACCTCGTAGGTGACTCTTCTAGGGCCTAGATCCGTCGTCCCCGATGCAGGCAAGATTCCGTCGTTGTTCACGTTCGCATAGAACTCCACCTGGAATTCGTTGCCCGCGATGAACGCAGCAGTATCGCAGCCACTGCAACTGGCTTGAACCTGTGAGGGGAGAATGGCGGTCCTGAGAACCCGGGTCATTCCCTCAATGGCGACATTGGTCTGTGAAAGGCCGTCGAGTCTTGCGGCGTTATCAGTCATTGTCCTTTGCGCCTGAAGCATCCCTTGGGACACGATGGCCAGGATCGTGCCGAGGATCGATACGACGACCATCATCTCGATGAGAGTGATGCCATCATCGGAACCCGTCCGAAGTTTGCTCATCATTCGTCACCACCGGAGGCGGGTAGTTGTAGCGGGTATGTCACTGAGCCATCGGCGGGCATGTCGGCGAAGAATGACTGCCCTCCGGCCGAAATGGTCCACTGCCCGTAGGGAAGGGATGAGCGGACGATGCCTTGCTCGTTGGTGTCTCCCAATGTGAATGCCTGCGCCTCACAGGCCGAGGATTCCACTGGCGCGTTCTCAGGAACATACCTCGTGGCATTGACAACGAGGCCCTCAATGGGGTTATCGTCCAGGTCCGTGAAGGTCACCTCCAGAGGGGCTAGGAGGGCCCGGGCCGTCTCGGTTTCGCCCGGATCCGGCGCTATCGGTTCGCTTCTGATGCCACCGGTGGCTGCTGGGTCGTTGCTTGCACAGACACCTGTCCACAGCGAGTAGCCATCGGGATAGGGCCACAGGTCGGCGACAGTCGTTCGACCGCTGTCCACAACCAACGTGCCCATGTTCGGCAGACTGGCATTGAAGAGGGTGACCGCGGGCGGCGGTGAGGGAAGGCCGAAGTTGGCGCCAACATCGCCCTCAATCGATAGCACCAGTTCCAGTGTCGCCGCCTTGTCGTAACTGAACGGAAGAACCTGAATGGATCCCTCCGTCACACTGGCGGACTTAGCCACGACTCGCTGCCCGTCGAAGCTGATGTACCCGTCCTCATCTAGGGTTACGTCGTAACTACCCGGTGTTGTCACGGCGAAGACGGCACATCCGTCGGCAGCAGTGACTCTGGTCTGAGACCCTCCGGGCCCTGAGAGGTCAACGGGGAGGGCTGCCACTCCCTGCCCATCGGCCCCCGTGACTTTGGCGGCTACGAAGCCCTCAATGGATGCCAGCGTCCCCTTCGGCGGAGTAAGGACCGTATTCGATTCAACATCTCGTGTCTGGCCGGCCTCCGACCATGAGACTCGCACGTTGGCCCCGAGCGAAGGGTAAGTCACGGCGGTGCCTCCGTCGCACGGGCTCGTGCCGGTTCCAGCCGGTAACCACTCGACCGTGCGCACCACCGTGAAAGCGCGCCCATCCAGTATCAGAGGTTCCCCCGATACGCCCTCCCCCAACGGGTGAGGATTCACCACCTCGCTGTTCGCTGCCAGCGTGAGAGGGGCCGATTTGGACGAACTGAACTCGTTTCGAAGCGACTCAAGCTCCCTGGCCGCGAGGTTGGCGGCCTGGATGCGGGCGCGATCCTCCCGAGTCACGCTCATGGCAAGACTCAGACCGTACGCGAAGCCTCCGCTAACCAGGGCGAGGATAGTCAGCGACACCATCAACTCGACAAGGGTCAATCCCTCGTCGTCGGACGCAGCGTGCCGCCAGATGCAAGAACTCACGTCTATGGCATCGGCGGACGCACCAGTCTCCTTGAGACACGACTGTGGGCCCCGCTGCAGCGGGGCCCACAGTTGACATCTCTGGTTGTTTATGGGCAAAGACCCGCGGTGGGAGCCTCTACCCCAGCTTGAGTCGAATCGTAGGTGACATGCCAGTTCTGCGCTGCACCACCGGTCGCTTCAACACAGAACTCGTAACTGGTCGAGGTTGGGTCGCCGGTGTAGTCTCCAACCGCGTTGTTCGGCGAAAGCACGACCACAACATCCTCCGTTCCTGCAGTTCCCACCGTTGCGGGGTACGCCTGGTGGTCTGTGAACCAGGTCTCGATCTGTACGGCGCCGTTACGGGCATCGGACGTCAGCGATGCCTTTGCCGCACTGGCGCGCTGATTAAGGAACACCGGGATCGCGATGGCGGCCAGGATTCCAATGATGATGATGACGACGAGGAGTTCGATGAGGGTGAAGCCCTCATCATCCTTCCGTGCCGACCAGATTCGTGTGAACATGAGTGTTCTCCTTCGAATGCGGGGTCGTCACACCCCGATGGCAATGACACCGAGAACATCGGGATGCGGCGTCCGGAAGTGGAGCTAGGCAACCGGAATGTCACCCGTTCGGAGTACTCCTGGACCGACCACAGAAGAATCTGCGTGCATTCACCCGTTAGGGTGACCGCTGCTCCGATCGGGGAGTGCACTGCACCGTCCGGGGGACGTCTCAGGTGCGCATTTCATCGGTCAGATGGTGTGTGAGGTTGTGGTAGTGCAGGCGCCAGTCTGGCCGGTTGGGCCACGGATGATGCTCGATGTGTGTGATGCCTGTGTGGTGGGTCTCGACGGCAACCACGCTCCACGGGCCCTTCTCGAAGATGTACTCGAAGATCGCCTCGATCACCCCGGCGTGGGCCACGATCAGAATGCGTCGGGGGTCCTCCTCGGGCAGCCCTCCCAACCGGTTGCGTCGGGTGGCAGGTACGAGCGTCTCGATGAAGGCCCCGATACGTGAACGGAACTGCATCCAGCTCTCCCCCGTCGGGGTCACCGGGGTGTACGGATCGAGTGTCCCCCACAGGTCTGGGATGAACGGCTCGAAGTCTGCGCTCCGCAGGGGCGTCCCATCGGCTCGGCAAGTCCCGATCTCCCGCAGACCGTCCTGGAGGATCGGTTGCATTCCGAACGCCGCACCAATGATCTCTGCCGTCTGTGCCGTGCGTGCCACGCTGCTCGCGTAGAACTCACTGGCGCGGATGTTCTCCCGGATCCATTCCCCGGCACGTTCAGCCTGCTCACGTCCGAGGTCGGTCAGAGGCTCATCCCGGTGCTCGACGGTGAGGTCGCCGAGATTGACGTGGCTCTGTCCGTGCCGGACGAGATACATGTGCACGACGCTCACGCTATCGTGCGTGCAAGTCCCCACCTGCCGGCGTCAGGCACCGGCCGGGACCTTCCGCTGCTCGTGCTGTCGGTAGTCCGGCGTCGCGGGCATGTAGGCACGGTCGTAGAACAGCGGCGACGCGATGGCGAGGTCGGCGGTCGCCCGGTTGATGGCGATCGGGACGTTCCACACCCCGGCCAGGCGCATAAGCCCCTGCACATCAGGTTCATGCGGCTGGGCCGTCAACGGGTCGCAGAAGAACACCACGAGGTCGATTCGACCAGCGGCGATCATGGCGCCGACCTGCTGGTCCCCGCCCAGCGGCCCGGACAATAGACACTCGATCGGCAACCGCAGGTCCTCGGACAGCATGCGGCCGGTCGTCCCGGTCGCCACCAGGTCATGCCCGGCCAGGATGCCGCGGTTGTACCGCGCCCACTGCAGCATGTCGGCCTTCTTCGCGTCGTGGGCGACGAGGGCGATCCGTTTGCGGGCGTCTCGCATCTGTTCCATACCTCGAGCATCCCCGCCGGAGATGAACGCTCCGTTTGCGTGGTGTTACGGAAGCGCCACACCGCGTGTGAGGTCGGTCACCTCACCTCGCAAGCGACTCCGTTGCGGTTGGGGTCCAGCGCCGGAGTCACCTGCAGGTATACCCGCTTACACACCAGGGGCGTGCGATAGCCCTTCTTCACAACCTTGCGGGCAGCCTTGGCGTTCTTCGCAATTCCGGCACTGTACTCCGCGCGCAACTGCTTGCACGATGAAAACGCCTTGGTGGGCATGGGCTCGGCGGCAACAGGGCCGGCGAGCACCATGGGGGCCGCGACCACTGCCGCGACGAGTAGAGCACGCATTACTTCCTCCTTAGTCTTCACCAGCCTGACCGGTCGCTGTCTGAAGGGCTAGACCCCGAAGGGTCCGGTAAGAACTCGGTAACAAGTCCGGTTGTCCACAGACTCGCTCGGCGGCGTTTTTTTGTCAGACCTGGCTCGTAGACTGGACACATGTTCGAAATAGGTGGTGTGACCGGTGGCGGGTCCGGGATGCTCGACCGGCTCACCGCGGCGGTCGACGAGCTTCTCACTGCCGACCACCGCGAAGGAGCGCTGGTCGATCTGGTGGCCGACATCGCCGTGCTGCACACCCTGGAACAGCGCCTGGCCGCGGTCAAACTCGCCATGATCCGCGCATGTGACGCCGACGGCGGACACCACCTGGCCGGGCACGCCACCACCGGATCGATGCTCACCGACGCCCTATGCCTGGCCCCCGGGCAAGGCCAGGGCATGGTCAAGACCGCACGGCTACTCGCGACCACATTCCCGGCCACAGCACAGGCCCTCGCAGATGGGCAGATCAGCTATCCACACGCAGTGGCCATCTGCCGGGCCAAATCCAAACTGCCCACCGACCGACTCGCGGAGGCCGAACCCCTGCTGCTCGAGGTCGCCGCGGCCGGCTCCCCGGCCATGGTCCGCGCCGCCGTCGACCGGATGGCCGAACTACTCGAACCCGACCACCACGACCAGCAAGACCAAGACCTACGCACCCGCCGCTACCTCAACGTCTCCGAAACCCTCGACGGCTGGTGGGCCGTCGACGGACACCTACCCCCCGAAGTCGGACAACGCCTCTCCGCAGCACTCGAGGAGTTCGCCGCCCCCACCGACCCCACCGACACACGCACCGCCCCGCAACGCCGCGCCGACGCCATCGCCGAGATCGCCGACGCCTCCCTGGACGGGACCACCAACAGCATCACCGCCGTGACCATCACCGCCGACGCCGACCACCTCGACGGCGTCGGCGCGACCTTCGATGACACCGGCATGCCCGTGCGCCTATCCACCTACGACCTGGCCGTATGCCAAACCCGACTCACCCTGGTCATCAGCGAACGCACCGGGATCAGATGGAGCCCCCTGGCCGTCGGAAGGCTCAACCGCTACGCCACCGGCGCCCAACGCGCCGCGCTGCACCGCCGCGACCACGGCTGCATCTACCGAGGATGCACCCGACCCGCCCGCCGCTGCCACGCCCACCACATCATCGACTGGCGCGACGGCGGCTTGACCGACCTGTCAAACATGGTCCTGCTCTGCGCCTACCACCACCGCATGATCCACCTCGGACGCGCGACCTTCACATACGACCCCACCACCCCCGGCCGTCGCATCGCCATCCCCACCCGCCGACATACCACCACCGCCGCCTAACCCGCCGCGGGTCCGGGCAACTGAACGCATCGATGACCCACCCCAGCACGAACTCGTGACTGCTTGGCTCACGACGTGTGCCGATAGGTTCGTGGCAGTTGCTCCCCTGACCGCTTGGTGCTGCCCATGTCCAAGACAACGACACGTCCGGATCCAGAGGACGTCTCAACCTGGCGGGATGTCGCGCAGTGGTACTGGACGCGCGCGGAACTCAATGCTGTCGCACGGCGTGTGGGAGTGCCGTCGTCCGGGAACAAGCAGAACATCACGCAACGCTTGCTTGTCCACCTCGGCCAACCGGGGTCAGCGTCACCGGCAGCGTCCATTGAAGCACCCGGCGATAGGCGGAAGTCGAACACCCAGATGCCGGGTCCCTACGCGGAAGACCAGGTGGTGCCAGCGGGCCAACGAATGACGAGGGAGTTGCGGGAGTGGTTTCTCGAAGAATGCGGTCCGGGGTTTCGGTTCGACGGGCACATGCGGGACTTCTTTGCCGCCCCGGAGGGGAGGACTCTTGGTGATGCGGTGAAGCTCTGGTTCAGTACGCGGGGCGTTCCCCGACCCAGCGAGTACAACCGGTTCGTGCGTGAGTACAGGAAATCGCATCCGGCTGTTGGCCATGCAGAGGTCGTTGCAGCGTGGCGTGCACATCGAGAAACCCGAAGGGGCTAGTTCGACAGCTCGCTACTTGATGAGGTCGAACACCTTGAAGATCGGCATGTAGAGGGCCACGATCATCGCCCCTACGATGGCGCCCACAACAGCGATCATGATCGGCTCGATCAGAGAGGTCAAGGCCTCAGTGGTTGCTTCGACCTCCTGGTCGTAGAAGTCGGAGATCTTGTGCAGCATCGCGTCCAGTGAGCCGGTGTCCTCCCCGACCGCCATCATCTGCACCACCATCGGCGGGAATACAGGGTGATTGACCAGTGGGCCTGCCAGGGATTCGCCCTGTCGAACCGAGACCTCCACGTCCCGGATCGCCCGCGCAATCACGACGTTCCCGGTGGTGTCGGCCACGATGTCGAGCGACTGCAGGATTGGTACACCGGCATGGATCATGGTGCCCAGGTTTCGGCTGAAGCGGGACAGAGCGATCTTCTGGAACAGCGGCCCGAAGACCGGCGTCTTGAGCTTCATCGGGTCGACCACATTGCGTACCCGGGGTGTTTGCTTGTACTTCTTCCAGAGGACCAGGCCGATGATCAACAGAATGATCAGAACCGGCATGAATGTCTTCAGGATCGACGACAGAACGACGAGGATCCGCGTCGGCAGAGGCAGGACCCCGCCGAGGTTGTCGAACATCTGCGCGAAGATGGGCACGATGAACAGCAGCATGCCCGTCACGGACAGGATCGCGAAGCCGAACACCACAAGCGGGTAGGTCATTGCCGACTTGATGGTGGACCGCAGTTTGACCTCGGCCTCGAAGTTATCGGCGAGTTGCAGAAGAACCTGATCCAGGAACCCACCGGTCTCACCGGCACGGGTCATGTTGACCATGATCGGCGGGAAGACCTTCGGGTGCTGGCCCAGTGCCTGCGACAACGACGAGCCCTGCTCGACCGCGAGCCGCACCGAACCGTAGACCTCAGCGAGGGCCTTGTTCTCGGTCTGGTCGCTGAGGATCGCCAGGGCGCGTAGCAGGGACAGGCCGGAATTGATCATGGTGGCGAACTGGCGCGCTGAGATGGCCAAGTCCTTCAGCTTGACCTTGTTCCCCACACCGGGGATCTTGATCTCCTTGTTCAGCCCGGCGTTGGCCTGGGTGATCGAGATCGGGGCGTATCCCATGCTCTTGAGCTTCGATGCGACCGCAGTCGGGGACTCGGCATCGATCCGGCCACGCACGACCTTGCCGCCGCGGTCCCGCACCTGGTAGTCGAAGGTCGCAAGGCTCATCGGGTCCTCCCCGTCAGTCGCATGAAGTCCTCGAGGTGCTGGCACTTCTCCATGCCTTCGTCGAAGGAAATGGCGTTAGTCCGGACAAGTTCTGCGAGGTGCTGATCGAGCGTCTGCATGCCGAACTGGGCACCCGCCTGCATCGCGGAGTAGATCTGGTGGGTCTTACCTTCACGGATCAGGTTGCGGATCGCGGGCGTGGCGACAAGCACCTCGGCCGCGACGACCCGGCCCTTCTCGTTCTGTCGCTTGCACAGGGTCTGGCAGACGATCCCTTGGATCGTGCCCGCCAACTGCTGGCGGATCTGCTGCTGCTGATGCGGCGGGAAGACGTCGATCACACGGTCGATCGTCTGGGCGGCGTCCTGTGTGTGCAGGGTGGCGAAGACGAGGTGTCCGGTCTCGGCGGCAGTCAGCGCCACCTGGATCGTCTCGAGGTCACGCATCTCGCCGACCAGGATGATGTCCGGGTCCTGCCGAAGGACGTGCTTCAACGCTTCGGCGAAGGAGTGGGTGTCAGTGCCCACCTCGCGCTGGTTGACCAGGCAGTTGCGGTGGCGGTGAAGGAACTCAATGGGGTCCTCGACGGTCATGATGTGGTCGTGTCGCTGCGTGTTCGCGATGTCGATGAGCGATGCCAGGGTCGTGCTCTTGCCTGATCCGGTTGGACCCGTGACAAGTACGAAGCCACGAGGCAGATTCGAGAACTGCGCGACAACCGGCGGGATGCCGAGCGACTCGAGGCTCTTCAACTCGTAGGGAATCATCCGGAACGCGGCACCCACGGACTCGCGCTGTTTGTACATGTTGACCCGGAAGCGTGCTCTGCCGGGCAGCGCGTAGGAGAAGTCGAGTTCGAGTTCCTCCTCGAAGACCTCCCGCTGTTGCTGGGTGAGCATGGCGTACAGGACCCGCTGCAGCGAGGGGCCGTCCAATTTGGCCGCCCCCGGCAGGGGACGCAGGTTGCCCGACACCCGAACCGTGGGAGGTGCACCGACCGTGAGGTGCAGGTCGCTGGCTTCAAGCGCCAGCATGGCTTCGAGCGCCTCCACGAGGCTGATGTCAGTGCCGCGGACCGTCTGCTCGGTGGTGGGTCGGGAGGGGGCCTGCTGAGGCGGCGGAGGTGCATTGCGAACCTGAGCACCGTTGGGGGGTGCCGGCATGGCGGCGGGCGCTCCGGTGGGAGGCCCCGCGGGCGCAGCCTGGGGCCGTGTGGGGGGTGGAGCGTTGTATGCCGACATCCGAGGTCCTTCCCGAACCGTTCATGATCCGTGTCGGCACTCCTCGCGGATTCCTTGAATGGGTGACCCCCCGAACGGCG
>WBZT01001096.1_pt1 | contig 20432 bp, 2 predicted proteins | sample 5204241 | NCBI WGS metagenome assembly WBZT01 (sample SAMN12344358, study PRJNA552823) | activated sludge metagenome | biome: Activated sludge suspended growth; feature: Nitrification reactor; material: Wastewater; isolation source: activated sludge from nitrification reactor of wastewater treatment...
GGATGAGTATTTCGAGGCGGCCCGTTACTATGCGAACACCTTGCTACCCTCCTGCGGAGGCTTGCTGTTTCGCGGCCTGCCGGTTCGCTCCGTTCACGACTTCGAATCCTTCGTGAGTGCCTTCACGGCCTCCCTCGTGTCTTATGAATTCGGTTCCACGCCGAGATCGCAAGTCCAGCGGCACGTCTATACCTCGACGGAATATCCGCCGCACCAACACATTCCGCTGCACAACGAACAGGCCTACACCAGGGAATGGCCGATGAAGATCTGGTTCTACTGCGGTCATGCGCCCGTCGAAGGCGGATATACCCCGATTGCGGATAGCCGTGAGGTCTATCGATGCATACCGGCCCGCATTCGCGAACGGTTCGCCGAAAAGCAGATCATGTACGTCCGCAACTACGGAAACGGCTTGGACGTGCCGTGGCAAAAAGTGTTCAACACCCACGAACCAGCGGTCGTGGAACAATTCTGCCGCGACAACGACATTCACTACGAGTGGAAGGAAGACGGCGAATTGCGAACCAGGCAAGTGGCGCAGGCGGTCGCGACCCATCCTCGCACGGGCGAACGGGTGTGGTTCAATCAGGCTCACCTGTTTCATGTCTCGAATCTGGATCCTGCAGTGCGCGAGGCCCTGTTGGCCGTCGTGTCGGAAGAGGACCTTCCCAGAAACGCCTGTTACGGCGACGGGAGCCCGATCGAAGCCGATCTTCTCGATGAAATTCGAGACGTCTACCGGAGCCTTGCCGTCCAATTCGCCTGGCAGCAAGGCGACGTGATGATGCTCGACAACATGCTGGCCGCCCACGGCCGGACGCCGTTTACCGGGCGCCGGCAGATCCTCGTCGCCATGGCCGAACCGAGGGGAGCCCAAGGTCCATGCTGATGCCCCAGGATCGCGCACAAGAGCCGGCGGCGGAAGCGGAACAGTATCTGTTTCCGATGAGCTTCGGGCAACGGCGGTTGTGGTTCCTGTCGCAGTTGGAACCGGACAGCGCCTCCTACAACACGGCCATCGCGGTGCGGATGGAAGGGCGGGTGGATCGGGAGATCCTCCTGGACTGTTTCAATCGCATCGTGGCACGGCACGAGGTCTTGCGCACGACCTTCGGGTCGGAGGAGGGCGAACCGGTCCAGATCGTGGCGGCGGCCGGTCATGTGACCTTGGAATGCGACGTTGTGGAGAATCGACCGGAGGCCGTACGACAGGCCGCGCGCGAGGAAGCGCAGCGTCCGTTCGATCTCGAGCGTGGCCCGCTGTTGCGGCTGCGCCTGTTCGATCTCGCAGAACACGACCATCTGCTGGTGGTCACGTTGCACCATATTGTGTGCGACGGCTGGTCTGCGCAGATCCTGGCGCGTGAATTCGCCCGACTCTACGCCGCGGCGGTAATCGGGATCGAGTCACCCCTCCCGACACTGCCGATCCAATATGCCGATTATGCGGAATGGCAGCGCGGGTGGCTGCAAGGGGAGGTCCTGGAGCGGCAGCTGGCCTATTGGAAGAAACAGTTGGCCGGGGACTTGCCTGTTATCGCGTTGCCCACCGACCGCCCGCGTGGATCCGTTCAAACCTCGTCGGGGAGCCGGTATGACTTCGCCATCCCGACGTCCATCGCAGCGGGCCTGCGGGACCTCAGCCGCCGGCACAACGTGACCCTGTTTATGACCCTGTTGGCCGCATTTCAGACCTGGCTGATGCGCTACACGGGCCTCGAGGATATCTGTGTCGGGACACCCATCGCCTGCCGGACGAAACGCGAGACGGAAGAGCTTATCGGCTTTTTCGCGAATACCCTTGTGCTGCGGACGAACCTCTCGCACAACCCCACGTTCCCCCAACTGCTCGAACGGGTCCGGGAAGTCGTCATCGGCGGGCAAGAGCATCAGGAACTGCCGTTCGAAGAGCTGGTGGATACGCTGAAACCGGCGCGAGCCCTGAGTCATTCTCCCTTGTTCCAAGTGTTGTTCGTGCTCCAGACCACGCTGAACGAAGCCCTGTCGCTTCCCGGGTTACTGGTCGAGATTACGGAGGTGGATACCTCGGCCGCCAAATTCGATCTGTCGTTGGACATGGCCGAAACGGAGACGGGCTTGGAAGGAGTCTTCGAATACAACACCGATCTGTTCGATGAGCAGACCATCGCCCGCATGGCCGAACACTTTCAGACCCTGTTGGCCGGCATCTGCGCGCAGTCGGATCGCAGGCTGAACGAACTCCCGTTCCTTTCGCCGGAAGAGCAGGTGCAGGCGCTGTTGGTCGGGCCGGAGCCTTCCGTCGAGGCGGCGGGATTCTCCGACTTTGCCGCGGCCTTTGAGGCACAGGTGGAGCGGAGCCCGGACGCCGTCGCCGTCGAGTGCCGGGGAGTGACGCGAACCTATGCGGAGCTGAACGGGGAGGCCGATCGGATTGCCCATGCACTCTCGACCGTCGGCGTGGGGCCGGATACGGTCGTGGCGCTGTTGTTGGATCGCGGCATCATGTTGCTGACGGCCATCGTGGGAGTATTGAAAGCGGGCGGCGCATATCTGCCGCTGGACCTCACACATCCGGCGGCTCGCTGGAACGAAGTCATGGCCTCAAGCGGAGCCCGCGTGGTGGTGACGAGCGAGTCCGCGCGCGCCTTGCTTCTGGAGGCCAGTCCGCTGGTGTCGTCGGGAGCCGTCGCGTTGGTCACCATCGACGGCCTTGGAAGCATGGGCCCCGCTTCGTGTGCGACTCCCCGCTGTTCGCCCGATCAGTTGGCCTACATCATCTATACCTCAGGCTCGACCGGCAGTCCCAAGGGGGCCATGGTTACGCAACGGGGCTTGATGAACCACCTCTGGAGCAAATGCGAATCGTTGGGGCTTGGCTCGTCGGATGTGGTGGCGCAGACCGCCTCTCCCTGTTTCGATATCTCCGTCTGGCAACATCTCGCCGCGCTCTTGTGCGGGGGGCGAACGCTGATCGTCCCTGAGGACGTGGCGCGCGATCCCTCGCGCCTGCTGCATCACCTTGACGAGGGCAAGGTCACCGTGGTCGAGACGGTACCGATCCTGCTCAAGGGTATGTTGGACAGCCAGGAGACGGCCACCCTCCGACCGTTGCGCTGGTTATTGCCGACCGGCGAAACCCTGCCGCCGCAGCTCTGCCGGGAATGGCTCGAGCGCTACCCCGGCATTCCGCTGGTGAACGCCTATGGCCCGGCCGAATGTGCGGACGATGTCGCCACGGCGACGATCGCCGTCCCGCCGACGGCCGACGATGTCTGCATGCCGATCGGACGCGCCATTCGAGGCATACGACTCGTCGTCGTAGATCGCTGGTTGGCGCCGGTGCCGGTCGGGGTACCCGGCGAATTGTGTATCGGCGGCGTCGGTGTCGGGCGCGGCTACATCAACGACGCGTCACGTACGGCTGCGGTGTTCGTCCCGGATCCGTTCGGGCCGGAGCCCGGCGCGCGGCTGTATCGCACCGGTGACCTGGTGCGCTTGCGGCGCGACGGGAATCTGGAATTCCTCGGGCGAGTCGACCATCAAATCAAACTACGTGGCGTGCGGATCGAACCGGAAGAGATCGACGCTCGTTTGCGATCGTTACCCGGCATTCGGGACACGGTCACGGTCTTGCGAGAGGACCGTCCTGGCCAAAAACGGCTGGTGGCGTATGTGGTGGCGTCAGACGATCCTTCGCCCTCTGTCGAGGCGTGGCGCGGTGCCCTGCGGCGGCAACTCCCCGAGGCGATGATTCCATCACAGTTCCTGTGTGTGGAAGTCATCCCTCGCACGGCAAACGGCAAAGTCGATCGATTCTCCTTGCCGAAGCCACCGGAAGGGAGCGGCGGGGAGTATGTGCCTCCACGCGATGCCGTCGAAGCGCAGCTCGCAGAGATCTGGGCGGACGTCCTGCAGATCGAACGGGTCGGGATTCATGACAACTTCTTTGAATGCGGGGGGGATTCCATCCTGAGCTTGCAGGTGGTGAACCGTGCCAGGCACCGGGGGTTATCGTTGACCCCGAGGCAGCTCTTTCAGCATCAAACCGTCGCCGAATTGGCGGCGGCATCGGTCGAGCCCCACGAAGGCAGTCCGCCACACCGTGCGACCGATCTGTCTGCCCGCCTGCTTGACGAGGCTTCGTACGCCGCAGCGGAAGCCGCCTGTCCGACCCTCGAAGATGCGTATCCGCTGAGCCCCCTGCAGCAGGGCCTGCTGTTTCACAGCCTCTATGCCCCAGGATCCGGCGTCTACGTCGAGCAGATGAGTTGGCGCATGCAGGGTCCCCTGGACCCGTTGCTGTTTCGCGAGGCGTGGCAGCGGATCCTCGATCGACATCCGGTCTTGCGGACGAGGTTGTTGTGGCGTGAGGTTTCGTCGCCGATCCAGATCGTGCTGCCCAACGTGCGGTTGCCCTGGGCGGAGTTGGATTGGCGTGACTGTCCACCGGACGAACAGGATCGTCGGTTCAATCGCTTGGTAGAAGAAGACCGGCGGACGGATTTCGATTTCGAACGGCCTCCACTGATGCGCCTGGTGCTGATCCGTCTCGGGCAGGAGTCCTTCGCGGTGTTGTGGACGCACCACCACATACTCATGGACGGTTGGTGCCTGCCGATTCTGTTGCAAGAGGTCTTGAGCACCTATCAGGCGAGCCAGCGCGGAGAGCAGCTGCGGATCGAACCGGTCGTGCCCTATCGCCATCATATCGCCAGGCTGCTTGCGCAAGACCAGACCGAGGCCGAGCGCTTTTGGCGTGCGGCCCTGAAGGGCAAGACGACGCCGACGGTTCTGGGTGAAGAGATCGTGGCCGATCGGGTTGCGCCTGGTCCCCCCAACGGCATCGCCACCGTCGCACTCTCCTCCGAGGCGACCGCGCGATTGCGCACCTTCGCGCAGACGCATCGGGTGACGCTCAATACGCTCGTGCAGGGGGCCTGGGCGATCCTGTTGAGCCGCTATAGTCGGGAATCGGACGTCTTGTTCGGGACGACCGTATCCGGCCGGTCCTCCGACCTCCCCGGGATCGACACCATGATCGGGCTCTTCATCAACACCCTGCCGTTACGTATCCGCGTCGCGCCCGATGCGGTCCTCTCCGACTGGTTACAAACGCTGCTGGCGCAGAACGGCGAACTGCGGCAATTTGAGCAGACCCCGCTGGTGCAGATTCAAAGCTGGAGCGAGGTGCCGCGAGGGCAGCCGTTGTTCGAAAGCCTGGTCGTATTCGACAACCATCCCATGGATGAACGCCTGGAAGGGGAGACCGGCGTCACAGTGGAGCGGGTGGTCCTGTCCGGGCAAACGAACTATCCCTTGACGCTGAACGTGTTGCCGGGGAAGGAGCTCACCTGTTCGCTCTGGTACCAACCGAGCCGGTTCCGGGACGACAGGGCGCATCGCCTTGTCCGACAGCTGGAAACGCTGCTCATGGGCATGGTGCAGGCACCCCATGCGCGCCTGGGCCTCCTTCCCCTGATGGATGAAGCAGAGCGGGAGCAGGTGGTGGGGGAGTGGAACCAGACGGCGCGGGGCTATGTGCGGACGGCCGTGCCGGCGCAGATTGCGGCGCAAGCGGCGCGGACGCCGGCGGCCATCGCCGTGCGGGCCGGCGCGCACACCCTGACCTATGCGGCGTTGCTCCGGCGGGCGTACCAACTCGCCCAGACCCTCCGCCGAGGCGGGGTCGGGCCGGAATGCCTCGTCGCGGTGGCCCTGGACCGGTCGGTGGATCTCGTGGTCGCCCTGCTCGGGACCTGGTACGCGGGGGCCGCCTTCGTGCCGCTCGATCCGTCGTACCCCGTCGAGCGGCTGCGCTACATGCTCGACGACAGCCAGGCGGCGCTGCTCGTGACGGACAGCGCGCAGGCGGCACGTCTAGCGCATCCCGGGCCGACCCTCTGTCTCGATCAGAATCGCGCCACCCTGGCCACCCTGCCGGCCACGCCCCCGCCGGGGCCGGTGGCCGAGGCGCAGCTCGCCTACGTGCTCTACACGTCCGGCTCAACCGGGCAGCCGAAAGGCGCCGGCAACAGCCACGAGGGTTTACGCAACCGGCTCCAGTGGATGCAGGAAGCCTATGGGCTGACGGACCGTGACCGCGTGTTGCAGAAAACCCCGATCAGCTTCGACGTGTCCGTGTGGGAATTCTTCTGGCCGCTGCTCGTCGGCGCCGAACTGGTCATGGCCGAGCCGGGGGCCCATAAAGAACCGGCCCGCCTGATCGAGCAGATCATCGCCGCGAGCATCACCACCCTGCACTTTGTGCCGCCCATGTTGCAGGCCTTCCTCGACCAACCCGGTGTCGAGCGCTGCCGGAGCCTCCGGCAGATCCTCTGCAGCGGCGAAGCCCTGCCGGCGACGCTGCCGCCGCGGGTACAGCAGCTGCTGCCGGGGGTGGCGCTGCACAATCTCTACGGGCCCACCGAAGCCGCCATCGACGTGACGGCCTGGACCTGTCCGACTCCGCCAGCGGCCCTCGTACCGATTGGCCGGCCCATCGCCAATCTGCAGATCTACATCCTGGACCCGCAGGGCGAGCCGGTGCCGATCGGCGTGCCGGGCGAGGGCTACATCGGCGGGATCGGGGTGGGCCGGGGCTACCATCGGCGGCCGGACCTGACGGCCGCGCGCTTCGTGCCGGACCCCTTCAGTGCGCAGCCCGGGCAGCGGCTCTATCGAACGGGCGATCTCGTGCGGTACCGGCCGGACGGGACCATCGAGTATCTGGGCCGGTTGGACCATCAAGTGAAGATCCGGGGCGTCCGCATCGAGTTGGGCGAAGTGGAAGCGGCCTTGCGGCAGCAGGCAGGGGTGCGGGAAGCCGTGGTGGTGGCGCGGCGGAACGGCCCGGGCGGGGCACGGCTCATCGCCTATGTGACGACCGATCCGGATCGCCTCGTCGACGCGGCGGCACTCAAGGCCGCGCTCGCGCAGACGCTGCCGGAGTATCTCGTGCCGGCGCTCATCGTCCCGCTCGCCGCACTCCCGCTGAGCCCGAACGGGAAGGTGGACCGTGCGGCCTTGCCCGCGCCGGAGCTGGCGGCACTGCGCACGACTGCCTATGAGACGCCGAAGACGGAGGCCGAACAGCAGTTGGCCGCCATCTGGGCCCAGGTGCTCGGCCTCGCCCAGGTCGGCCGCCACGACAACTTCTTCGAACTCGGCGGGGATTCGATTACGAGTCTGCAAGTCCTGGCCAAGGCCCATCGAGAAGGCATCACGCTGACCCCGAGGCAGCTCTTCGAGCACCCGACCGTCGCGTCGGCGGCTGCCGTGGCGGTGATCGGGACTGTTGACGCCATCGTGCCGTCGGCGGATGAACAGGATCCGGGACGGATCGTGGACGTGGAATTGAGCGACGAGGAGATGGAGAACCTGTTGAAGGAGATTGGATAGGCATGCAGGCGAACAGGATCGAGCAGCAGACGACCGAGCGCGCGACCGGCGGAGCCCTTAAGAACATCGAGGCGGTGTATCCGCTCTCTCCCATGCAGGAGGGCATGCTGTTCCATACGCTGATGAATCCCGGAACCGGCATCTACCTGATGCAGAACCGGTATTACGTGGAAGGTGAGGTGGACCCGACGGTATTTCGCCAAGCCTGGACACAGGTCATCGCACGCCATGCCATTCTGCGCACCTCGTTCGTCTGGAAAAACCAGAAACGTCCCCTGCAAGCCGTTCACAAGGAGATCGAGGTCCCGCTCGATGTCATGGATTGGCGGGGGAAAGAGCGGGCGGCGCAGATCGCCGAGCTCGATGCGGTGTTGCAGCAGGAGCTTGCCCAAGGGTTCGATTTTGCCAAGGCGCCGCTCATGCGTCTGCGGCTCATCCGTCTGACCGACCGCACCTATCAGTTCGTGCATAGTTTTCACCATATCCTGCTCGACGAGTGGTGTATCTCTCCGCTGTTGATGGATTTCCTGGCCCACTACGAAGCCTGTGCCCAGGGTCTCGTGCGCCAGGCGGAGAAACCTCGCTCCTATCGGGACTATATCGCCTGGCTGCAGAAGCAGGATCTGGACGCAGCCAATCGGTTTTGGCGCGAGTATCTGCAGGGATTTTCCACGCCCACTCCGCTTGCCTATGACCGGCCCCCGGAGGGGTTGGCCGACCAAAACGATGACGCGGCGGATCATTGCGTCCACCTGAGCGCGGATCTCACGGCACGGCTCACGGCCCTGGCCCAGCAACATCGTGTGACGGCGAATACCTTCGTGCAAGGAGCCTGGGCCCTGCTCCTCGCGCAGTACAGCGGGGAGAAGGACGTGTTGTTCGGCGTGACGGTGGCGGGCCGACCGACCCAACTCGTCGGGGTGGAATCGGTGCTGGGCCTCTTCATCAATACGCTGCCGTTGCGCGTGTCGGTGGCGCCGGACCGTCCGGTCATGGCCTGGTTGAAAGACCTGTTGGCGGAAAACGTCCGCCTTCGCGAGTATGAATATACCCCGCTCATTCAGATTCAACGCTCGAGCGAGATCCCGCGGGGAGAAGCCCTCTTTCACAGCCTGTTCGTGTTTGAGAACGCCCCGGTGGATCCGGCGTTGTGCGAGGGGCGGATCATGTTCCGCGCCGAGGAGGAGCAGTATCGCGTCCATACGAATTATCCCATGACCGTGATGGGTTGGCCGGGGAAAGAGTTGGGGCTCAAACTGTCCTATGACCGCCGCCTGTTCGATTCGGACACGGTCCTCCGGATGATCGGTCATCTACAACATCTGTTGGAAGCCCTCATCACGCGGCCGGATGCCCGCATCGGCGACCTGCCTATGGTCGATCGGGAAGAACGCACGCGGCTGCTGTCGTATGGAATCGGAGAGACGGATCAGCCGCAGGACGACCGTCCCTTTGCCCTGCGATTCGAAGCGCAGGTGCGGCGATCTCCGCAGGCCATCGCGGTCCGCTGCGGCGATCAGTCGTTGACCTATGACGTCCTGAACCGTCGGGCCAATCGTCTGGCCCATCGGCTGCGGGCGGAAGGAATCGGTCCGGATGCGGTCGTTGCAGTCCTGGATGAGCGTAGCCCAGACCTGCTGACGATGATCCTCGGTTGTTTCAAGGCCGGCGCGGCCTATCTGCCGCTCGACCCACACCATCCGGTCGCCCGTGTCGCGCGGCTGCTGGAACTGAGCCGCGTCCGCGTCGTCGTCGTCTCGCGGCGTCTGAGCGCCCATTTGGAGCAGGCCCTGTCGGCGATGCCTCAGGCGACACGTCCGTTCGTGGCAGTCCTCGACGATCTCGTGGCGCAGCAGGGGAAAGACGAAGATCGTCCAGTCGTTTCGCGGCCGGATCAGTTGGCCTATGTCATTTATACTTCCGGCTCGACGGGCATCCCCAAGGGAGCCATGGTCACGATGGGCGGCATGCTCAACAACATCGAGAGCAAGGTGCGGTCGTTCGCGATCGGACCTCAGGATGTCATCGCACAAACTGCCTCCCAATGTTTCGATATTTCGGTCTGGCAGTTCTTGACCGCACTGCTGTGCGGAGCCACCACCCATATCCTGTCCGATGAGCTGGTACGAGAGCCATCGCGACTGCTGACACATCTGGAGACATCGGGCGTCACCATCTACGAAGCGGTGCCTGCCGTGTTGCAGGCCCTCTTGGACGCCGGCGACTGTGCGGACGCGCCACCGGTCCTTGCCTCTCTGCGCTGGGTCTTGCCGACGGGGGAGGCGCTGCCGCCGGCCCTCTGTCGCCGCTGGTTCGAGCGCCACCCGAAGATCCCCCTTATGAACGCCTATGGGCCGGCCGAATGTGCCGACGACGTCGCCGTCCATCCCATCCAGGCGGCGCCGCCTGCGGATGCCGTCCGGGTTCCGATTGGGCGGCCGATTCAACACCTGCGCCTCTACATCGTCAACCGGTTGTTTGAACCGGTGCCGGTCGGCGTCTCCGGCGAACTGTGGATCGGAGGAATCGGTGTCGGTCGAGGATATCTGGAAGACTGCGCCAGAACGGCAGAATCGTTCGTGCCGGATCCGTTCGGGGACGCGCCCGGAGCAAGGCTGTATCGCACCGGTGATCTGGCCCGTTACCGGCCCGACGGCACGATCGAGTACGTGGGGCGTGTGGACCACCAGGTTAAGGTGCGGGGATTCCGGATCGAACTCGGTGAGATCGAATCCTGCCTGACCGACCAGGAGGATGTGCGGGAGGCAGCCGTGGTCGTTCGGGAAGACCGCCCCGGAGAACGGCGGTTGGCGGCCTACGTCGTGCCGCAGGAAGGCCGATCGATCGATAGCGACGGGCTGCGGACCGCGCTCCAGGGACAACTTCCCGAGTACATGGTTCCCTCGATTGTGCTCACGCTGGACTTTTTGCCGCGTACGCCGAACGGCAAGGTGGACCGGCGTGCCTTACCGGCTCCCGATCTATCTGGTCTTCAGGACGCCTCCTACCTCGCGCCGCGTACCGTCACGGAAGAGCTGCTCGCCGGTATCTGGGCGGACATTCTCGGTCTCGAACGCGTCGGGGTGCGGGACCATTTCTTTGAGCTGGGAGGTCATTCGCTCCTGGCTACGCAGGTCGTGTCCCGCATCCGAAACGCCTTTCACATCGAGCTGCCGTTACGCGCTGCGTTCGAATGTCCCACCATCGCCGATCTGGCGGCGACGGTGGATCGGGTTCGTGCCGAAGGCAGCGGAGACCGGATTCCCCCGTTGACGGCCTCGCGCCGGGAGGGGCCGGCTCCCTTGTCCTTTGCGCAACAGCGGCTCTGGTTCCTGGCGCAATTGGAGCCGGAGAGCTGGCTGTACAACCTCTCATTCGGACTCCGTCTCCGTGGCCCGCTCGATGTGGATGCGTTGCGAGCGAGTTTCGAAGTCGTGGCGACGCAGCACGATCAATTGCGGACGTGGTTCCTCCGCGTCGAGGGTCGCCCGGCGCAGGTCGATCTGGATTCACCGGCCGTGCCGTTCGATCGGCAGACTGCCGATCCTGGACCAGGCCTATCGTTGGAGCAATACGTCGAAGCGCTGGCCGGGGAGGAGGCCCGAAGGCCGTTCGCGTTGGAAGGCGGCCTCCTGTGGCGCGTCAAGCTGGTTCAATTGGGCGACCAAGATCATCTGTTGCTCGTCACCTTACATCATGCCATCGCAGACGGGTGGTCATTGAATCTGTTGCTGGCAGACATGCTGGCGGCCTACGGTGCCTTGCGTGACGGGGAACCCGTGGCTGTGCCGACGCCGACGGTGCGGTACGCCGACTATGCACGGTGGCAGCGTGAGTGGCTGACAGGCGAGGTGCTCGATCGTGAACTGGACTATTGGAAGAGGACGCTCGCAGGAGCTCCCCCCCTGTTGAGCCTGCACGCCGACCGTCCTCGTCCCACTATCCAGACGTTCCGTGGGGCACGCCACACTTTCACCGTGTCACCGGACGTCGCCGCCGCCCTGCAAGGGCTGAGTCGGAGACAGGGCGTAACCCTGTTCATGACGTTGCTCGCGGCGTTTCAGGTGTTGTTGCACCGGTATAGCGGAGAAGCGGACCTGTCGATCGGGACGCCGATTGCGAATCGCACGACTGTCGAGACGGAAGGGGTGATCGGCTTCTTCGTCAACACCCTCGTGCTGCGGACCGATGTAAGCGGTCATCCGCGTTTCATCGATCTTCTCGAGCGGGTGCGAGAAACGGTGTTGGGCGCACAGAGTCATCAGGATGTGCCGTTCGAGCAGGTCGTCGATGCGCTCAAGCCGGATCGTGATCTCAGCCATGCCCCGCTGTTTCAAGTGATGTTTGCGCTGCAGACCCTTGGCCGGGACATGGTGGAAATTCCGGACCTCACGATCGAACCGCTGGAGGTCGATCCCGGGAGCGCGAAGTTCGATCTCTCGCTGGAAATGACCCTAGCGCCGGAAGGTCTCACCGGGTTTTTCGAGTTCAATCTGGATCTCTTCGAGCCGTCCACGATCGCGCGCATGGCCGGTCATTTCCTTACCCTGCTGGAGAAGATTGTCGCGGAGCCGCAACGCAGGCTCACGGCGTTTCCGATGATGGACGCCGCGGAGCGGGCGCAGGTGGTGGGGGCGTGGAACCAGACGGCCTGCGCCTATCCGGCGGTGTCGGTGCCCGCGCAGATCGCCGCCCAGGCCGCGCAGACCCCTGAGGCCGTGGCCGTGCGGGCCGGCGAGCAGACGCTGACCTATGCCGCATTGCTCACCCAGGCGCAGCAGCTCGCCGGCGCGATCCGAGCGCGCGGGATCGGCCCGGAATCGCTCGTCGCGGTCTCCCTGGAGCGCTCGCTCGACCTGGTCGTGGCGTTGCTCGGCACCTGGTACGCCGGCGCCGCCTTCGTGCCCCTCGATCCCTCCTATCCTGTCGAGCGCCTGCGCTACATGCTCGACGACAGCGACGCGGCCCTGCTGCTCACCGACCGTGCCCAGGCCGTCCGGCTCGCCCCGGTCGGCCCCACGCTCTGCCTCGATCAGGACCGGGCCCAGTGGACCGCGGCGTCGGTGATGCCTCCGCCCGTTCCGGCCGAGGCGCAACTCGCCTACGTGCTCTACACCTCCGGCTCCACCGGCCGGCCGAAAGGCGCCGGCAATACCCATGCGGGCCTGCGCAACCGGCTCCAGTGGATGCAAGCCGCCTATGGCCTGACCCCGGCCGACCGCGTGCTGCAGAAGACCCCCATCAGCTTCGATGTCTCCGTCTGGGAATTCTTCTGGCCCCTCATCGTCGGCGCCGAACTGGTCATGGCCGAGCCGGGCGCCCATAAAGATCCCGCCCGCTTGCTCGACCACATCGACCAGTACGGCATTACCACCCTGCATTTTGTGCCGCCTTTGCTGCAGGCCTTCGTCGATCATCCCGGCGTCGCACGCGGCCGGAGCCTGCGGCAGATCCTCTGTAGCGGCGAAGCCCTCCCGGCCACCTTGCCCCCGCGCGTGCAGCAGCGCTGGCCGGAGGTGACTCTGCACAATCTCTATGGGCCCACCGAAGCGGCCATCGATGTCACGGCCTGGACCTGTCCGACGCCCCCGCCGCCCACGGTGCCGATCGGGCGGCCCATTGCCAATCTCCAGTGCTACATCCTCGACCCGCAAGGCGAGCCCGTGCCGATCGGCGTGCCGGGGGAATGTTACCTCGGCGGCATCGGCGTCGGGCGGGGCTACCACCGGCGGCCGGAGCTGACCGCCGAGCGGTTTGTGCCCGATCCCTTCAGCGCCCACCCGGGCCAGCGGCTCTATCGTACGGGCGATCTCGTGCGCTTTCGGCCCGACGGGGCCATCGACTATCTGGGGCGGTTGGATCAGCAGGTGAAGATCCGCGGCGTGCGGATCGAATTGGGCGAAGTCGAAGCCGCGCTCCGGCAGCAGCCGGGCATTCGCGAGGCGGTGGTCGTGGCACGGCGGGACGGCCAAGCCGGAGCCCGGCTCATCGCCTATGTGACGGCCGACCCGGATCGCCCGTGGGAGACCGCGGCGCTCAAGTCGGCGCTCGCGCGCACGCTCCCGGAGTATCTGGTGCCCGCGATCATCATCCCGCTGGCGCAGCTGCCGCTCAGCCCGAACGGGAAGGTGGATCGCCGCGCCTTGCCCGCCCCGGAGTGGGACACACAACGGACGCAGTCCTACGAGGCGCCCGCGACCGAGACCGAGCAGCAGCTCGCCGCCATCTGGGCTCAGGTGCTCGGCCTCCCCCAGGTCGGCCGCCACGACAACTTCTTCGAGCTCGGCGGGGATTCGATTCTTGCGCTGCAAGTCATTGCACAGGCCAAACAGATCGGTCTCTCGCTGACGCCCCGGCAGCTGTTTCAACAGCAAACGATCGACGCGCTCGCGGTGGCCGCCCATCTGGAGGCGGACCGGTCGCCGGCCATTCAGGCTGATCAAGGAAGGGTAGCGGGATCATTCCCCATGACGCCGGCCCAACGCTGGTGGTTCGAGCAACGATTGTCCGAGCCTCATCACTGGAACCAATCGCTCATGGTCACGCTATCCGAGCCGCCCGATCGCGCCAGGCTGGGCCGCGCGATCCGGTGGCTGCTGGATCAGCATGACGGTCTGCGCTGCCGCTTCACGCGCACGAATGCCACCACCGCAAGAATCGAAGCGGCCGTCTCTCCGGACGAGGCGCTGGTGGTGATCGAACTTCACGAAGAGGCCGGCAGCGAAGCGTCGACCGCAATCGCGCGCGAGGCGGAGCGGTATCAGCAGAGCTTGGATGTGGAACGGGGGCCGCTGTTCCGCGCCGTCCTGTTTGACTCGGGCCCACTGCGTCCCGCGACGCTCCTGTTCATCGCGCACCATCTGGTCGTGGACGGCGTGTCGTGGCGCATCCTCTTGGAGGACCTTGAGCGGGTCTATCGCGATGAGGCAGGTGTCGCGCCGACTGCCTGGCCTAAAACTACATCGATCAAACAATGGACGGAAGCGGCGCAGCAGGCTGCTCAGTCCGAGACGGTCCTGAATGAACTGCCTTTCTGGGAGAAACAGGTTTCATCGGAAGTCTCCGGCCTCCCACTGGACCATCCGGCGGCTGATGGGACGGAAGCCTCGGCGGAAACCTGCCCGGTGACATTCACCAGGGCAGAAACCGAGGCGTTGCTGCGGGAAGCTCCCGCGGCCTACCGAACGCAGGTGAACGACCTTCTGCTGGCGGCCTTGGCACAGACGTTTCAGCGCTGGACCGGGCAGGGTCATCTGCTGGTGGACCTGGAAGGCCATGGCCGCGAGCCCTTCGTGCCGGGAACGGATCTCGCTCGGACGGTCGGATGGTTCACGAGTATCTATCCGATTCTTCTGCGATTGCCGGAGGGTTCGAACGGCGACATCGTGAAGGGCATCAAGGAACAACTGCGGGCGGTCCCTTCCGGTGGAGTCGGGTACGGCCTGCTGCGGTATCTATCGCAACATCCCGGCGCCGTCCGGCTTCAGCAACCATCCTCTCCCCAGGTCTGCTTCAACTATCTGGGGCAGCTGGATCGGGGGACAGCCGGACAGAGCCTGTTTGAGCTGGCCGCCGGACCGACGGGCAGGGAGCATGGACCATCCAATGTCATGCGGTACGAATTCAACATCAACGCGGACATCACCGATGGCTGCCTCACCGTCAACTGGACGTACAGCCGCGCCAGAATCGATCGATCGACGATGGACAGGCTGGCGGCCTCGTATCGCCGGCACCTGTGCGACCTGATCGCCCATTGCTGTTCGCCGGAGGCGGGCGGGTACACCCCGTCCGATTTCCCGGACGTCGACCTCGACCAGGATGTCCTCGACACTATTCTTCAGTCTATGGAGAGCCATGCACGATAAATCGCACATCGAAGCCATGTATTACTTGTCCCCGCTGCAGCAGGGGCTGCTCTTTCATCGCCTCGCCGACGCGGCGTCCGATCCCTACTTCTACCAGTATGCCTATCGCTTGCGGGGCGACCTGCGACTGGACGCCTTCGAGCAAGCCTGGCAATCGGCGGTGGACCGCCATGCCGTGCTGCGGACGGCCTTCATCTGGGAAGGAGTGGAGAAACCGCTGCAAGTCGTCCGCCGGCAGGTGCGGCTTCCGATCGAGCGCCATGATTGGCGAGGCGTACCCGAGGAGGAACAACGCGCGCGGTTTCAGTCCTTGCTCGAACGCGATCGCACCGCTGGAGTAGATCTGCTTCAGCCGCCCCTGATGCGGCTCCATCTGATTCGGAAGGAGGAGCGCGAGTGGCTGTTGGTCAACAGCCACCACCACATCCTGTTGGATGGATGGAGCATGGCCATCCTGTTGCGTGACGTGCTCACGGCTTATGAAACGCTCGTGACGGGGAAGACTGCGGCATTGGCGACCACCAGGCCCTATCGCGACTACATCTCGTGGGTCAATCGCCGGGACATGCAGCAGGCGGAAACCTATTGGCGCGGGATGTTAGCGGGATTCGCGCGGCCGACCACCATACCGATCGAGGCTCCGTCTGAACAGATGAGCGCCGACTCATGGCCGTTCGCCGAACAGTGCTGGCAATGGTCAACGGAGAAGACCGATGCGCTGCAAGCGTTCGCCAAGCGGTGCAGGGTCACCGTCAATACGGTATTGCAAGGAGCCTGGGCCTTGCTGTTGCATCGCTATAGCGGAGATCAAGACCTCTTGTTCGGCGCGACCGTCTCCGGGCGCACGCCCGAGCTGGCCGGCGTGGAGGACATCGTCGGGCTCTTCATCAACAGTTTGCCGATTCGTATCTCGGTTCGACCGGAGCAGAAGCTGGCGGACTGGCTGCGTGCTCTGCAGGAGCAGAATGCGACGTTGCGGCAATATGAATGGACTCCCCTCAGCGACATCCAACGTTGGAGCGACGTTCCCAACGGAACAGCTTTGTTCGAGAGCCTCCTGGTGTTTGAAAGTTACCCGGAGGCCACCGACGACCACACGCCCTCGCTCATCATCGAACCGCTGGCTGCAGAACGAACCGGCACGTATACCTTGACACCGGGGCGTAACAACTATCCGCTTTCGCTGATGGTGGAGCCGGGCCGGGACCTGCGTGTCATCGTCTGCTACGCCCACCGGCGGTTCGCGCATGCAGCGATCACCCGGATGATCGGGCATCTGGAGGCGCTACTGACCGCGATGGTCGAGAACAGGGATGCCGCAATCGGGACCCTGGGCATGACCACTGAGCGGGAAGAGCGGCGACTCGCAGACTGGAACGGTTCCCTTTCAAGCGGCGAGCCGGAAGAGCGTTGCATCCATGATGTGATCGCCGCCCACGTGCAAGAGCAGCCCGATGCGGTGGCGGTCGTCACGAAACTGGAGCGGGTGACCTATGGTGAGCTGGACCGTCGGGCGAACCGGCTGGCCAGATATCTTCAGGCGCAAGGAATGAAGGTGGAGGACCGGGTCTGCCTCTGTCTGGACCGGTCGCTGGATCTGGTCGTCGGAATGCTCGCCGTGCTCAAGGCCGGCGGGGCCTATGTGCCGCTGGATGCGAGCTATCCTCGTGAACGGCTCGCCGCGATGGTGGCCGACAGCGAGTCCCGTTTCCTCATCAGCCGAAGCGAGGACGCAAAAGGCCTCGAACAGGGCCACGCGCATCTGATCCTGCTGGACCGCCAAGCCGGGGTCATCGGGAATGGCGATGACACCTCGCTCGCAACACGAGTGTCGCCCCGCAATCTTGCCTATGTGATCTATACCTCCGGCTCTACCGGCCGCCCTAAGGGAGTGGCGGTGGAACATCGCCAGGTGACGACCTATGTGAACGCCATCCTGCAGCTTGAACCGGTCGCGGCCGGAAGAAGCCTGGCGGCCGTCTCGACCGTAGCGGCTGATCTCGGCAACACGGCGCTGTTCGGTGCGCTCTGTTCCGGCCGCACGCTGCATCTCCTTCCGACCGAAGACAGTTTCGACCCCGATGCCATGGCCGCAGCCATGCATGATCGGCAGGTCGAGGTGCTCAAGATCGTGCCGAGCCATCTGAAAGGGCTCCTCCATGCCGCCCATCCCGAACGGGTGTTGCCCACTCGCTGTGTGATGCTCGGGGGAGAAGCCCTGCGTGGCGATCTCATCCGAGAGATTCGACGATTGGCCCCGGCCTGTGCCATCGTGAACCACTATGGGCCGACCGAAACGACGGTCGGCTGCTTGGCCCATGTGATCCAAGAGTCAGCCGACGCGATTGCAGCCGGCGCGCCGATCGGTCGACCCTTCTCGTCTGTACAAGCCTACGTCCTCGACGGTCATGGCCGGCAGACTCCCGTCGGCCTCCCGGGTGAACTCTACATCGGTGGATCGCAAGTCACGCGGGGCTATCTCAACCGGCCGGAGGCCACGGCGGAACGGTTTGTGCCGGATTCCTTCGGCAGCCGGCCCGGAGGCAGGCTCTACCGGACGGGGGACCGGGCGAAACGCAGGGCCGACGGCACCATCGAATTTCTCGGACGCGTGGACCACCAGGTGAAGGTGCGCGGGTTCCGCATCGAATTGGGCGAGATCGAAGCGCAATTGCGGAGGGACCCGGAAATCTCCGATGCGGTCGCTGTCGTGCGCGAACAAGCAGACGGCACGCAACAGCTCGCAGCCTATGTGACCGGTCCATCTTCACTGGATACGCAAGCCGTTCGAACCAAGCTCCTTTCCCGTCTCCCCGAGTACATGGTGCCGAACGCCTTGGTGCGATTGGAGGCTTTTCCACTGACGGCCAACGGCAAGCTCGACCGGGCCGCCTTGCCTGATCACGGGCTGCAGCCTGTTGCGGCCCAGTCACCCTACGTCGCGCCACGGAACAGGGCCGAGGAGATTCTGACGGGAATCTGGCAAACCGTGTTGCAGCTCGATCGGGTCGGCGTCCATGACAATTTCTTCGCGTTGGGCGGCGACTCGATCCGCACGCTGCAAGTTATTGCGCGCGCCAACCGAGAAGGCGTGAAACTCACGCCCAAACAACTCTTTGAACATCAGACCATCGCTGCCGCCGCGGCGGTCGCGCAGGTGAAGGCTGGGCCGACGCAGGACCACCTGCCCAAGGCAACAGTTACCCAGGAGCAAGTCACCACGGTCGCCTCAACCCTTCCGGACTTTCCGCTCACGGGCCTCGCGCCGGAAGACCTGGCGGCGCGCCGTGACGATTGGGCGGCCATCGAAGATTGTTATCCCCTGTCGCCCATGCAGGAAGGCATGTTGTTTCACAGTCTGATGAATCCCGGTTCCGGCATCTATCTCATGCAGCAGTTTTACGCCTGGGAGGGGAAGCTGGATCGTGAGGTTTTCGGTCAGGCCTGGCAATCGGTCATCGACCGGCATCCGATGCTCCGCACGTCGTTCATGTGGAAGGACCTGTCGGCGCCGCTCCAACTCGTCCACCGGCAGGTCCGGGCGGAGGATGTGATCCAAGACCTGGATTGGAGTGAGCTCAACGAGGATCAGCAGCAGAGCCGCATGGGGGAATTGTTGGAGCAAGAGCTGAAAGAGGGGTTGGATTTCGAACGGGCTCCGCTGATGCGGATTCGTCTGGTCCGGCGCGGTCACGACCGGTACGCGATCGTGCGGAGCTTTCACCACATCCTGACCGACGATTGGTGTTTCTCCCTGCTGATGATGGACTTTCTCACCCACTACGATGCTCGCCTGCAGGGCCGGGTGCCCGAGCTACAGAAGCCGGCGCCGTATCGCGACTACATCGCCTGGTTGCAACGGCAGGATCAGCGGGCGGCGGAAGAATTTTGGAAACAAGAGCTCGCCGGTTTTACGACTCCCACCCCCTTGGCGATCGAACGGTTAGACCCCGATGCCTCGACCGGCGGGTCGGCCGTGAGCGATGAGTTCATGGAGTTGTCGCCCGCCCTGTCCGAACGCCTGCGGACCTTGGCGCAGCAGCACCATGTGACTCCGAACACGTTTCTGCAAGGCGCCTGGGCCATTCTGCTTTCGCGTTACAGCGGAGACCGAGATCTGTTGTTCGGCGTCACCGTCGCCGGAAGGCCGACCGACTTACCGGGCGTCGAAGACATCGTCGGCCTCTTCATTAACACCTTGCCGCTTCGCGTGACCGTCAGGCCGGATGTTCCGGTGATGACCTGGCTGCGGCATCTGTTGGCGGAGAACTATCGCATCCGCCAGTACGAATACGCGCCGCTGGTACGCATCCAACAATGGAGCGAGGTGCCGGCGGGGCAGGCGCTTTTCCGCAGTCTGCTCGTCTTCGAAAATGCGCCGAAGGATGCACGCCTGGGAGAAGAACGGGCGGACCGGTCGCTCTCCTACGATCAGGATCGCGTCCACACGAACTATCCCATGACCGTCGTCGGCTATCCCGGCGAATCGATGGGCGTGCGCCTCTCCTACGATCGGCGCCTCTTCGACTCCGCCGATGTGGCGCGGATGTTAGCGCATCTCAAGCGACTGCTCGAATCGATGGCGACTTCGCCTGAAGCGGCAATCCGTGATCTGCCCATGTTAGATGAGGGTGAACGGGAGCGCCTGGTGACCCTGTGGAGCGGGAGCGGCCGCGATGAAGCAACGGCGGCTGATTTCCCCACGCTCTTCGAGGCGCAGGTCACACGCATGCCGTCCGCAACGGCGGTGGAATGCGGCGATGCCGTCATGACCTACGATGAACTCAACCGCGCCGCCGATGGTGTGGCTCGGGGGTTGCGCGGACAGGGAGTGGGGACCGATGACATCGTCGCGTTGCTGGACGATCGCAGCCCGGCGCTCTTGTCGATGATCGTCGGCGTGCTCAAGGCCCAGGGGGCCTATCTGCCCTTGGATCCTCACCATCCGGCTGAACGGCTGGCTCAGATCGTCTCGTCCGCCCGCGTGAAAGTTCTCCTGGCGGGCCCACGCCATCTCGCCTTGGCTTCCGCCGTGGCCGGCATGATTGCGGAAGGCGTGAGGCCGTTGCTCCTGTCTTCTGAAGCGGTGAGCAAATCCGGGGATCGGGAGATCACGCCGTCCGGTGCCGCGGCATCCAACGGTACCGCTCGTCACCGCCTTGCCTACGTCATTTTCACCTC
>WBZT01001097.1_pt1 | contig 20413 bp, 15 predicted proteins | sample 5204241 | NCBI WGS metagenome assembly WBZT01 (sample SAMN12344358, study PRJNA552823) | activated sludge metagenome | biome: Activated sludge suspended growth; feature: Nitrification reactor; material: Wastewater; isolation source: activated sludge from nitrification reactor of wastewater...
CTCGCTCGCCCAGGGCGACCAGGTGACGGTCGACTTCTCGGTCTTCGACGGCTCGGTCGGCGCCATCGTCTACGCCGCCGTCGCACGCAACATTCCTTACCGGCGGCTGACCGAGGGCAGCATGGTACAGTTTGGCTGGGGCAGCAGGCAGCGGCGCATCCAGGCGGCAGAGACCGATTCGACCAGCGCCGTCGCCGAGTCGATTGCCCAGGACAAAGAACTCAGCAAGATCCTCCTGCACGCCGCCGGCGTACCGGTTCCCACCGGTCGACCGGTCCTCAGTGCCGAGGACGCATGGGCGGCGGCGTGCGAAATCGGGGGCCCGGTCGTCGTCAAGCCGCAGGACGGCAACCAGGGCAAAGGCGTCGCCGTCAATCTGAACACGCGCGAGCAGATCGAAGCCGCTTACGCGATCGCCCATGAGGTCAGCGACGAAGTCCTCGTCGAACGCTACCTTCCTGGTCACGACTACCGGCTGCTGATCGTCGGCGACAAACTGGTCGCCGCCGCGCGCCGCGATCCGCCACTGGTCATCGGTGATGGCAGCCACACCATCCGCCAACTCGTGGACCGCGTAAACAGCGACCCGCGCCGCGGTGAAGGCCACGCTACATCGCTGACCAAGATTCGCCTCGACGACGTGGCGCTCGCCCGCCTGACGGCTGCCGGACTGACCCCGGAATCGGTGCCGGCGCGCGGCCGACGCGTCGTCCTGCGCAACAACGCGAATCTCTCCACCGGCGGCACGGCAACCGACGTCACCGACGACGTCCATCCCGAATTTGCGGCGCAGGCGGTCGCCGCGGCGCAGACCGTCGGCCTCGACATCGCCGGGGTCGATGTCGTCTGCGACAGTGTGCTGCGTCCGCTCGAGGCGCAGGGCGGTGGCATCGTCGAAATCAATGCCGCACCGGGCTTACGGATGCATCTGCAGCCCTCGTTCGGCAAGGGGCAGCCGGTCGGCGAAGCGATCATCGCCAACATGTTCGCGCCGGGCGACGACGCGCGCATTCCTCTGGTCGCGGTGGCAGGGACGAATGGCAAGACGACCACCGTCCGCCTGATCGCCCACATTCTTGGCGAGAACGGCCTGCGGGTGGGCATGACCACCACCGACGGCGTCTATGTCGGCGTCAGGCGGATCGATACCGGCGACTGCAGTGGCCCGAAGAGCGCCAGGAACGTCCTCCTCCACCCCGACGTCGATGCAGCCGTGCTCGAGACGGCGCGCGGCGGAGTACTGCGCGAAGGACTGGGTTTCGACCGTTGCGACGTCGCGGTGGTCACCAACATCGGTCTCGGTGATCACCTCGGGCTTTCCTACATCAGCACGGTCGAGGACTTGTCGGTCGTCAAGCGCGTGATCGTGCAGAACGTGCGACCGGGAAGCGGCGTCGCCGTGCTCAACGCCGCCGATCCGATGGTCGCGCGAATGGCCGATTCCTGCCCGGGCAGCGTCACTTTCTTCACCTCCGATCGCAACCATCCGGTAATGGCAATGCACCGGGCGCAACGAAAGCGGGTGGTCTATCGCGACGGTGATTCGATCGTCGCCTCCGGGGGAGGCGTGGAACACCGCATCGCGCTGGCAGGAATCCCGGTCACCCAGCAGGGCGCCATTGGCTTCCAGATAGAAAACGCCATGGCGGCAACCGCGGCGGCGTGGGCTCTGGGCCTCGACTGGCCGACGATAGAGCGTGGTCTCGGCAGCTTCGTAAACGACGCGCGTACTGCGCCTGGACGCTTCAACGTGTTCCACTATCGTGGTGCGACGCTGATTGCCGACTATGGCCACAACCCCGATGCCATTCAGGCGCTGGTGGATGCGATCGACAACCTGCCCCTGGCGGCGGGCGGCAAACGCTCGGTGGTGATCAGCGGTGCGGGCGACCGGCGAGACGAAGACATCCGCCAGCAGACCGAAATTCTCGGTGACGCTTTCGATCGGGTACTGCTCTATCAGGATCAGTGCCAACGCGGCCGTGCCGACGGTGAAGTGCTCGCCCTGCTGCGCGAGGGCCTGAGAAACGCCAGACGGACATCGGAAGTCGAGGAGATCCGCGGCGAGTTTCTCGCCATCGACATGGCGCTGGCAAAGCTGCAATCCGGCGATCTCTGCCTGATCCTGATCGATCAGATCGAGGAAGCGCTCGAACACATCCACCAGCGCCTGGCCGAAGGCTGACGGAGGAGCCGCTAGCTGGCAGCCGACTGGTTGTCGTAAGTCCAGGAGAACTGGCCGCTTGCTCCGCTGAAGAGCCGCCTCCTGGCGGCGTCGGTCCGACGCAGGCGAATTCTCAATTCCTTGCTCGGCAGATCGCCAAGCGGTGTATCGGATAGACGAAGCGACAGGGTATCGACCCGCGTTTCCCCTTCGACCCGGTCGATCGTGCAGGAGAGACCGCTGCAGCACCGTCTTCTGGCTGCCAGGAGTTCCTCGACCTGCGCGTCCAGTGCCGCCAGTTGTTCGTCATGCTCGCGGATCGTATCGGTCAGTTGCGACAAGGTCCGCAAGGCCGGAGCGACCAACGCCGAGAGACGGCGCCAGCCGAGTTGCTGCTCCGGGCTCAGCGTGACTTCGTGACGGCGCAGCTTGCCGCCCAGCGACAGGTAGCTCGCGACGTCTTTCTCGCCCTGCAGCGCGCCCATCCGGGCACGCTGATCGGCAAGCGCCTTGCGCAGTGCCACGCGTTTCTTTTCGAGCGCGGCGAGTTGCAGCGCATGGCCCGAGAGATCCGGCAGCAGAAGCAGCAGCACGCTCTCTACCTCCCAGCGCGAACGGCTCACCCGGACGCGGATGCTCCTGCCGGCGAGCGCGCAGGCTTCCGAGAGATCCAGACTCAGCTCGTCGGCTACGATGTCGCAATTCGTCGCCTGCCCGACAACGACCCGACGACCAACGATCACACAGTTGTCCGCCCGCTTTACCGTGATGCATCCTTGCTGCGCGACCAGTGTCGATGCCGAAGCCCGCCCGTCGACCACGATGTCGCCATCCTCGTTGCTGGCGCTGCCGCCAACGAGGTTGTGCCGCAGGTGGACGACTCCGCCGCCGGAAACGATCTTGCCAAAGACATCCGCGTACGCAGTGATACTGCGACACTGCACTATGCGATGTTCCTGAATCTCGCCGTGCTGCTCATAGACGTCACCGGTGAGCGTGAGGTCACCGGTCGTGCGGGCACTTACCCCCTCATGGCTGACGATCTTGTCGACCACCGAAAACTGGTTGCTGCGCCGGTCGATATTGAGGAATCCGTAGACCGACGAGAGCAGGTAATCGCCACCCTGTTCCCGGCTGACCCGGGTTCCCGGACCGGCCAGCGTCTCCAGGTCGAAATCTTTGGGCAGAGGTGCGGGCAGAATCTCACCGCTGAGGTCGCGCCCATCCACACCGAGCGTGCGCGGCGTCTTCCTCACCAGGCGGAGGCCGGCGGTGACCTGCGGATAACGTGTCTCGAACTGGCGCAGATCGAAGCGGCCACCGACCAGTTGGCGCGGCGCATTGTTCCGATGCAGTCCAGGCGCCTGCTCGATGATTTCGGCGTCCTTGCCGGGAAGATACGGCCGCCGGCGCGCGACCACGCGCCGTTCCGGCCTGTCGACTTCGATCGCTTCGCCCAGAGCGGCAAGATCGATACCGAAACGGACCCCCTTGTTCCAGGCGTTGATGATGAATTCGTCGATATCTAGGTAGATTCGGATCTCCAACGGGCGGCGCGCTCTGCCCGGGGACGCCTGATGACCGTCCTCGCCGTCCTTGATCCATGCTTGGTCGTCGCCCCCTTCGGTGCCATAGAGCGGCTCGAAGAGATAGCTTGCCTCGCCGTTGTCGATCGAGAAATCCTGATAGAGAGCCTGGCGCTCTGGCCGAAAAGCAGTGATATCGGCTGCCAGGAACACCTCGTCGCCGGCTCCGGGGCTGCGACTGGCCGGCTCGTCGTAGAGCAGGGAAGAGAACTGCAGATAGTCGAGTTCCCGGAAGTAGAGGCCGGAAGCGGCCACGCGATTGACGAATTCCGGGAAATCATTCTCGGATCCGATTTGCGGGATTCTTACGTAGAGCCCTTTGTCGTGCTGTACGATGAATCCCGACAGGGCGATCTGTCCCTCCTCGAGATCGGCGAGATTGCCGATGGCGCTTTTTGGATACTGTGGCATGACGGCAGTCTATCCTGGGCAGTTGGGCAGCGCAGATCTCCAGAGAACGGAACGCGTCGGGTCAACGACCGATCATCATGTTCTCCCCCCTCGCTGCGCAGCGTACCAGAAACGGCGGCCGGCAACACGTGCAGGGGGCGCTGCGCAAGGAGCAGCCGGGCATTCCGGGACAGCGTCGCGACACCATTCCGCAGGAGGAAACCGCCATTTCTGGCGTAAACTGTCCGCCCCTGATCCCCCACCCCGCGGAAAGCCACGCCATGCCTCGCCCGACGCTCAAGTTGCCCAAGAAACCTGCCGCCACTGGGCGAGACCCGCGGGCCGCGGTGCGCAAGCCGATTCGTGGCGGCGCACCGAACGCCAGGCAGGCCGGACGCGGGCGTACGGTCGTGCCAGCAGAGCCGTCCGCTGCGCCGATGCCGGAGACGATCGACGCTCCGCGCTGCGACGACGATTCACGAACCGCCGGCCGCCGTGAAAAATCGGCTGCGCGTCCAGCGCCCTCGCGCAGCAAGGCGAATGGCGACCTGCCGGCAGAGGCTGCGCCGGACGCAAGCGGCGCACATGCCCGCACAGGAACCTCCTGCGAACCGGCCTGCCCCGAGCCATCGGTCAAGCCGGCAAAGTTGCACCCTCCGCGCGGCGTTGCCCGCAGCACCGGCGCACGCGCCTCGCTGCCGGCGCCGCGCACGCAAACCTCGCCGCTTGCGGCGCGTGCGCGAGGTGATCTGGCGACGGAAACACCGTCAGCAGAGCAAGTGGCCGCCAGCACACCGGGCAATGCAGTTGCCGTCACGCGCGGACTGGCGAAGGAATCACCACGGTTGGCGAAGCTGGTAAGCGAATTGGCAGCGTGTTCACGACGCCAGGCCGACGAGTGGATCGAGAACGGCTGGGTCAGCGTCGACGGAGAGGTGGTCGCACGGCTTGGCGCCAGGGTAAACCCGCAAGCCACGATCCGCATCAAGGATGCAGCGATCCGCCACCACAGCGAAAGCGTCACCGTCCTCTACAACAAACCCCACGCTGCCGGCCCGGTGCCGCAGGAGGACGATCGTAGCGGCGTCGCCCAGTTGATCCGGCCCGACAATCATTGGACGGAAGACAGTAGTGGGCGGCGCTTCCAGTCGTCGCATCTCCGCCGTCTGGCGCCTGCCGGCAGGCTCGACGCCGACGAGGCTGGCATGCTCGTGTTCACCCACGAAGGCAGCGTGGCCCGCCGCGTAACTGGCGGCGACGCGAAACTTGAGAAGGAATACCACGTGCGTATCGAGGGCAAGCTGCCGGCAGACGCGCTGGAACGACTCCGGTACGGCCTCTCACTGGACGGAGTCAAGCTGCGGCCAGCGCAGGTTTCCTGGCTCGGCACGCAGCTCCTGCGCTTCGTCCTGCATGAAAGCCGCAAACAACAGATTCAGCGGATGTGCGAACTGGTCGGCACAAAGGCGGCGACGATCAAACGCGTGCGCATTGGCAGTGTTTCTCTTGGCCAGCTGCCTTCCGGTCAATGGCGCTACCTGCGGCCCGACGAGCGCTTCTGATGTCGGCGACCGACGGACCGGAACAGGTACTTGCACGGCAGCGGCGCCACGGCTACCATCGTTGGCACGACCCACTCGGAGGATCGCCCCGCCCGGTACGTTCCTTCGGCGCCCCCATGAGACAGGCTCGATGCTCGACAAGCCAACCCCGGACGGTCTGGCAGGCTGGGTGACTTTCCTCAGCGGCTGCGAAATGCCGATCCTGCGCCAGACGGCACGCCGTCTCGAGCAGGCGCGCCGGAATGCGGACCGGATCAGCGGCCGTGACATCACCGACATCGTCCTCCAGGATCCGTTGATGGCCCTGCGTCTGCTGACGCATACCGTCGGCAGCAGCCGCCTGCGGAGCGACATCACCAACATCGCCAGCGCGGTGATGATGCTCGGCGTCGACCCGTTTTTTCGGAGGTTCGACCAGCCGCTCACCCTGGAGAGCCTGCTCGCCGAGCAACCACAAGCCCTGCTCGGCGTGCTGCAGGTGATCCTGCGCGCGCAACGCGCCTCGCGCTACGCGCACGACTGGGCATTCGCTCGTCACGACATGAACATCGAGGAAGTTGCGCTGGCGGCACTGTTGCACGACATCGCCGAGATTCTGCTGTGGTGTTTTGCCCCACAGTTGGCCACCGCGATCCGCGCGCGCCTGCAGGCCGACCGGACACTGCGCAGCGCCAGCGCGCAGCAGGCGGCACTTGGCTTCCCGCTGATCGAGCTGCAGTTGGTGCTGTGCCGCAGCTGGCATCTGCCCGAACTGCTGATCGCCATGATGGACGACAACAACGCCCAACTGGCCAGGGTGCGGAACGTCAAGCTGGCAGTCTGCCTCGCCCGTCACTCGATCGACGGCTGGACCGATCCGGCCCTGTCAGACGATTTCTCGGCGATCGAGAAACTGTTGCACATCGATCGGCAAACGTTGCTCGACCGCCTGCAGATCCCTCCAGAATTTCTGTCGTGCGTGAGCGGCGCGGACTCGTCGCGACCGGCTGGCGATGCCCCGGACCAGCTGGCAAACCGGGCCGTCGGTTCCTGAGCCTCTTCCTGGCTGTTCATCGACCAGCAGCAGATGCGCTGCTGCGCTATAGTGCCGGATCGGTTCACCCGGCGCCATGCCCGCCATGCCACGATTCCCGGTCTTTACGGTCGTCTTCATCGAGGGCTTCTGCTCGCTCGGCGCCGAGATCATCGCCCTGCGCCAGTTGGTCCCGCACATGGGCAGCTCGATCGTCGTCACCGCCCCTACCATCGGCTTCTTTCTGCTGGCGCTGGCACTCGGTTACCACGCCGGCGCGCGCGTCGCCGAGGATTTTCGCGAAGTCGTCGCCAGGAATTTCCTGATCGCCGCGCTGCTGACCGGAACCGGGCTGTCGGGGGTAAGCGTCGACCTCCTGTTTGACAAGCTGAATCCGCCGGAAATCGCCTATCTCGGGTTCATCATCGGCGTGCTCGGCCCGATCGCTTGGCTGCTCGGCCAAACCGTCCCGATCCTCAGCAACCTGCTGCAGCACGAACGCGTCGGAGAGGCCAGCGGCCGGGCACTCTACTACTCGACACTCGGCTCGTTCCTCGGCTCGCTCTCCTTGTCGCTCCTTGTCATGCAGTGGCTTGGGGTGGCGGCTGCAGTGGCGCTCTGCGGAATCTGCCTGGCGATCGGCTACATGCTGCTGCGCGGGCGCGGCTGGATGACGACAGCAGGTGGCCTGAGCGTCATGCTGCTCACCGTCGGCGTCAACTCCTGGCTGCGCCCGGAGATCGAAACCGCGTACGCCAGTTATCTGGTGGTGCCGGCCAACTACGAAGGCGCAGCCAACGGGCGAGCTCTGAAGAACAACAGCTCGTATGCCTCGCTGATCGACGAATCCGAACCGCCGCGCTACGCGCGCTACATTCGCCACATCCGCAGTCTGCTGCTCGATGAAATGGGCTTCCGCGACCGCCGGATTCTGGTCCTGGGCGCCGGCGGGTTCACTCTGTCGCACCGCGAGCCGAGCAACCACTACACTTATGTCGATATCGACCCGGCGGTGCGGGACATCGCCGAAAAGCACTTTCTGCACGCAGCGGCGCGCGGCGACTTCATCGCCGATGACGCCCGCAGCTTTCTGATCCGAACCTCGCAGCGCTTTGCGGCAGTGCTGGTGGACGTCTACAGTGCGCATTCGTCGATTCCGGGGCATCTGGTCACCCGCGAATTCTGGCAGGCAACGCGGCGCGTGCTCGATCCCGACGGTTTGCTCATCGCCAATCTGATCCTCGACAGTGCGCTCGCCACCCCTTACTCGCGCAACCTGCTGGCCACGATCGAAAGCGTCTACGGTCGCTGCGCCGTCGAAGTGCTGCAGAAAAAGCAGGTGCTGGCCAACGTCGTGGTCACCTGCCGCAACGGCGAGCCACCCGAGCCGCCCCGCCTGTTCATCGACGAACGCAATACGGCGGACTTCGATCTGGCGCGTTCACGCTGATCCGCTGACCCAAGCTGAGTGCTCCGGCACGACGCGGGCGGTCTCTGGGAGACAAGGCGCGCGGGCGAGACTCAGTGCTTCTGGCGCGTCGGCAGGTGCGAGTGATGATGCTCCAGTCTGCCAGCCGTGCTCCATTCCCCGCTGCGTTGCTGGGGCTCGATGTGCAGAATGCGGTGTTCGCCGACCATCGCCGCAATCGCAGCGGCAATGGCGACCACATCCTCGATGGGGATCTCCTGATCGGCAATCGGCGCCGGCGGTGGTTGCGGCGGTGGAAGCGGCGCAGCCTTCTTGGCAGTCGGCGTGGGCACCGCGGCCCGCGCCGCGACCCAGTCTCCGATGCGATTGAGCAGGGGAAAGCCGGCGAGCACGACGCCGATGAACGAAATCACCACGAAGCTCAGGAAAAAATCGATCAGGCTGAGGATCAGCGCGCCTTCCAGGGTGTCAGGGATGATTGGATTCATTTCGCTCGGTCTCCTCGTTGGGAAGGAACAGGTGCCGTACGCACGCGAATCACGATACGCCGATCAGCGCGAGCATGATCCCGCCTGAAATCGCTGTCCCGAATACCCCGGCCAGGTTTGGCCCCATCGCGTGGTAGATCAGGAGGTTCTTCGGGTTTTCCTTGTACGCCACGATGTGCGAAACGCGTGCCGCGATGGGCACCGAGGCGATGCCGGCCGAGCCGATCAGCGGGTTGATCTTGGTCTTCAGGAAGAGGTTCATGACTTTCGCGGTCACCACTCCCGATCCGGTGCCGAAAATGAAGGCGACCAAGCGCAGGACGACGATTTCGAGCGTCTGCAGCGTCAGGAATTTGTCTGCGGCCATGGTCGAACCGATCGCCACGGTGAGGATGATGATGATCACATTCATCAGCCCGCCGGCAGCGGTCTTCGACAGGCGGTCCGTAACGCCGACTTCCTTGAGCAGGTTGCCAAGCATCAGCATGGTAATCAGTGGTGCGACCGGCGGAAAGAACAGATTGACGATGATCGCGATGATTACCGGGAAAGCGATCTTTTCCTGCTTGGTCACCTTGCGCGACTGCGCCATGCCGATCTGGCGCTCTGCCTTGGTGGTCAGCAGGCGCATCACGGGCGGCTGAATCATCGGCATCAGCGCCATGTAGGAATAGGCGGCCACCGAAATCGGGCCGAGCAGATGCGGCGCCAGCTTCACCGTGACGAAGATCGCCATCGGTCCGTCGGCCCCACCGATGATGCCGATCGCGCCGGCCTCCGCCAAGCTGAAGCCGAGCAGCTTGGCGAGGATCAGTGCAACAAAGATGCCCAGATGCGCGCCAGCGCCGAGAATCACCAGCTTGGGATTGGCAATCATCGGACCGAAGTCGGTCATAGCGCCGACGCCAAGGAAGATCAGTGGCGGGATGATCAGTTTCGCCACACCCTCATAGGCGTAGTGAAACAGACCACCCTCCTTGACGACGTAGAGCAGCGCCGAAATCGCCTGCCCGCCAGGAACGTCGTCAGGTGGCCCGGGGACGTTGGCAACGATGCACGAGAAGCCGATGCCCACCAGCAGCAACGGTTCGTAATGCTTGGTGATGGCGAGGTAGATCATGGTCGATCCGACGATGATCATGATCAGGTTGCCAAACGAGAAATGCACCGCCCCGGTCTGGTCGAGCAAGGCCTGCAAAAACACCATGATCTGGTCCACGGTTTCCTCCTGCACCCGGAAAGGGCGGCAACGATCGGGGATCCTGCCGCCGCACCGTCGCGCCGGAAGTCGCCAACGGTGACGCCTTGTAGTATAAGTAGCGGCAAGCAAGCGCATAACTAGGGTTCTCCCTAGATTTTCCCCCGTGTTTCCCGCCGATGCTTCACCAATGATCCGGAATGCTTCCCCCCCGCCGCGGTTCGTCGCACGACCGCTGCCGCCGTCACGGCCACTCTTGGCTGGCATCGGCAGACGGTGCGCGCTGGCCCTGCTGCTCACGGGGCTGATCGGCGGACTGGACTACTTCAGCGGCTACGACCTTCGCCTCGGCAGCCTCTATCTGCTGCCGATCGGAGTCGCCACCTGGAGCGCGGGACGTCGCGCCGGGCTGCTGCTCGCCGCGCTCGCCTGTCTGTGCTGGCTGTTCAGTTTCGGCCCAACGCACGGCGACACGCCGCCGATGTTGTTCTATTGGGATGGCGTGGTGCTGGCCGCAACGTTCCTCGTCTTTGTCCTGCTGCTCGACCGTCTGCGGCTCGCGCTGCGGCGATCGGACGAGCGTTTCGTCCGCGTGCTCGACGAGATGCACGCGGCGGTGTACGTGACCGATCCGGACGACGGTCGCATCCTGTACGCCAACCGGCGCCTAACGGAGATGTTGGGCTCCACTGCCATTGATCTCTGCGAATCCGACCTGCCGCAGCACCTCACCAGTGCGGCCCACGGTACCCCGGCAGGCGACCGGCGCGTCGTGGTAAGCGGCTCAGCCGGTTTCACTTCGGACGAACTGCGCGACCCCGCGACGGGCCGCTGGTATCTGGTGCAAAGCGGACGGATACCCTGGAAAGACCGATCGACGGCGAGCCTAAAGGTGATCACCGACATCTCCGACCGGCGTCATGCGCAGTTTTTGCGACGCGAAAACCAGGACATGCTGCACCGTACTGCACGCCTGTCGGCGCTGGCCGAAGCGACTTCGGCGCTGGCGCATGAGATCAACCAGCCGTTGATGGCCATCGCCAGCTACAACGACGCCTGTCTTCGCCTGCTGACGAGCGAAGCGCCGGATCGCGCGGAACTCGTGCGCGCGCTGGAGAAGTCCCGCGCTCAGGCACTGCGCGCTGGCGACATCGTCGCCCGCATGCGCGACTTCATCCTCAGCAGGCGCCCGCAGCCGGTGCTGTGCGAGTTGAACGCGATCGTCCATGAAGCGCTGGAAGTGATCGAGACGAGCCTTGAAGAACAGGGCGTAGCGATCGATGTCGCCCTCGCCGAACCATTGCCGCCGGTCCTCGCCGATCGCTTCCTGCTCGGGCAGGTGGTGGTCAATCTGCTCGAAAACGCCGTCGACGCGATGCGCTCTCTGGCCCCGCCGAATCGCCGGATCAGGGTCGCTACCGGCCGCCAGCCCGACGGTGCAATCGGGGTGTCGATCAGCGACCACGGAGAGGGAATCCCGGCGATGATCGACCAGCACCTGTTCGCTCCATTCCGCTCGACCAAACCGCAGGGCCTGGGGCTCGGGCTGTCGATCTGCCGTTCGGTGGTCGAGGCACACGGCGGGCATCTGTGGCACAGTGCCAACCCGGACGGCGGCACCACCTTTCACTTCACAATCGCCACGGAGCAGGGGTGAGCGAAGCCGCCGCCACCGTATTCGTCATCGACGACGACAGCGCCGTGCGCGACTCTCTGGCCACGCTGCTGCGCGCCGCCGGCCTCCCGGTGCGAACCTACGAATCGGCACGGACTTTCCTGCGCGAGTTCCGCCCCGAGCATTCGGGCTGCCTGATGCTCGACATTCGAATGCCCGGCATGAGCGGCCTCGAACTGCAGGAAGAACTGAATCAGCGGCGATGCCGCCTGCCGATCATCTTTCTGGCCGGACACGGCGACGTCCCCACGGCCGTACGCGCACTGAAGCGGGGCGCTTTCGACTTCATCGAAAAACCGCACGACGAGCAGCGGCTGGTGTTGGCCACGCGCAACGCGCTGCGCGCCGAAGCCGAACAGCGCGCCGGGCTGAGCACGACCCTGGCTTCAGCGGCGGACCTCGACCAGCGGCTGGCGTTGCTGTCGACGCGCGAACGCGAGGTGCTCGAGCATGTCCTCGAGGGCCGGCCGACCCGCACCATTGCCGACATCCTGTGCGTCAGCGTGAAGACGGTCGAATTCCACCGCAGCCGCATTCGCGAGAAGCTGCGCGTCGGTTCGCTGGCCGAACTGTTCCGCCTCTTCCTGACGCACGAGGAAGCGATGGTGGTTGCATCGGCTCCCACTGCCGCAAACCGGCTCGATCCGACCGCGGATTGATCGGAGCCCGCTCCGCGGCACGGGCAAAACCAGACGAGGCACACCACAGCGGATCGGACTACCGGGAGGTGGTGTGTCGCTTGCGCCGGAAAGGCGTATTCCTGTGGACGCCCCACAGGCATTGCTGATCAAGCCTGGAATGACCGTGCTGCAAGGAGTTCGTGCGAGAACCGGTTTGCCGTCAAGATGGCAAACAAGTACCATCGTTTTCCTTTGCTTGTTTCTGCGTACCGGATCCTTGCTTCCGGAGACGATAAACGAAACGGGAGGTAGCCTCGCCATGAACCGAACCCAGTCCATCCGCTTTCGCATCGCCGCCATGGTGTCGCTCGCCATCGTGCTGTCACTCGGCGGCTTTGCCCTGTTCCTCAACGCGGAGATTCGCGACATCAATGAGCGCGACGAAACCGAGCAGCTGCACAAGACGAACATGATGGTGCTCGACATGATCGCGCAAACCGACTCCATCCTGCGCGGGCAGGCTGAGAGCTGGGCACACTCGTTCACGACTGCGCTCGCCGGACGCTACGCGCTCGAAGGCGGAGACGACGACCCCGTCCTCAAGCTCAATGGTGTCGCGCTGAACGGCAGCACCGGCGAGGTCGATGCTTTCAGTCTGCGGACCAAGGGCAACGTCGCGACCGTCTTCGCGAAGAAGGGCGACGACTTCGTCCGCGTCACGACCTCAGTGAAGAAGGAGGACGGCACACGAGCTGTCGGCACGCTGCTCGGCAAGGAACACCCGGCCTACGCGCTGGTACGTGAAGGCAAGTCCTTCACCGGCAAGGCCACCCTGTTCGGGCGCGACTTCATGACCAAGTACGACCCGATCCGCGACGCCTCCGGTCAGGTAATCGGTCTGCACTTCGTCGGCATCGACATCGTCGAGTCGATCGCGCGCATGAAGGAGACGATCAAGAAGATCAAGCTCGGCAGCACCGGCTACGTCTACGTCCTCGACGCCTCGTCCGGCCCGAAGTCCGGCACACTCATCGTCCATCCGGTATCGGAAGGCGAGAACCTGATCGATGTGAAGGACAGTGACAGCCGTGCATTCATCCGCGAGATGATCGAGAAGAGGAACGGCACCGTCATCTACCCATGGATGAACAAGGAGGCCGGCGATACGCGTCCGCGCAACAAGATCGTCGTCTACAACGAATACAAGGACTGGAACTGGATCGTCGCCTCGGGCAGCTACACCGACGAAATCTTCAGTCTCGCCGAACGCGCACGCAACCTGACGATAGCCGCCAGCTTCGTGCTGACGATCGTACTCCTCGCGATCCTGACCTGGTACCTGAACCGTATCGTGATCGTACCGCTGGTCGAACTGGTGCGCAGCTCGCAGCGCATCGCCGACGGCGATCTGAGCGTGCGCCTCGACACCAACCGAGGCGACGAAATCGGCGCGGTGATGCGCTCGATGCACGAAATGGCCGCGAAACTTGGTTCGATCATCGGTGGAGTGCGGTCAGCATCCGACACCATCGGCGAGGCGGCCCAACAGATGTCGGTCGCGACGAACCAGGTGAGCACGGCGACCGAGGCACAGGTGCGTGCGTCGGCAGCCTCGGTGGCGGCCCTCGAAGAAGTCACGGCGAGCAGCAACAAGGTATCGACACTCGCCGGCGAAACTGAGGCCGGCTCGCAGAAGACTTCCCGCCTGACCGGGGAGAGCGTGACCGCAATCCACGCAGCGGTCGATGAAATTGAATCGATGGCCAATGCGATCGGCGCATCGTCGGAGCAGGTCGCCGGTCTCGTCAAGCGATCGGAAGAGGTCGGCGGGATCGCGGGCGTGATTCGCGAGATCGCCGACCAGACCAACCTGCTGGCACTCAACGCGGCCATCGAGGCAGCCCGCGCCGGCGAACAGGGCCGTGGCTTCGCGGTGGTCGCCGACGAGGTACGCAAGCTGGCCGAGCGAACGACCAAGGCGACACATGAAATCGCACGCGTGATCGGGCAGATCCAGGACGAGACCCGGCAAACCGTCTCCGGCATGGAGGCAGTCACACCGAAGATCCAGCACGGTCTTGCCAAGGTGAGCGCCGTGGCCAGCATGCTCGACACCATATCGGCCGAGGCGACGGACTCCCGGACGCGTGCACTGGCAGTGGCGAACGCGACCCGCGAACAGGCGGCAGCCGCCAACGAAGTGGCCAAAAACGTCGAACACGTCGCGCAGATGACCCAGAACACGAACGCGACGATGCGCACCAACGTCGAGAACGCCACGCGGCTGCAGCAAATGGCGCACGAACTACGCCAGCAGGTCGCCTACTTCAAGCTGGCCTGATCCGGTTCAGGCCGCAGGCAGCTTCTTCTGCAGGAACGTCGCCGTGCCGACTGCCGGGTCGAGCGCGTAGGGTCGAAAGCCCGCCCGCTCGTACGCATTCATCGCCACCGTGTTACCGGCAAGGACCTCCAGCGTCAGCTTGCAGCAGCCCCGACGGCGCGCCTCGGCCTCGGCGAAGGCCAGCAGCGCCCGCCCGATCCCGACTCCGCGCTGGCCCGCGCGGACGACGATGTCATGGATGTTGAGCAGCGGCCGCGCCGCGAAGGTCGAGAAACCCAGAAAGCAATTGATGAGACCAACCGGCTGTCCTTGCACGAAGGCAAGGCCGCCGACGTAGCTCGGCGTCTCGCGCAGACGCGCGACGAGCGATCCCTTCACCTCTGGCGCGAGGCCCTCGCCACCGCCCATCGGGTCGCGCGCGTAGTGGTCGAGGAGATCGATCAGAGCCGTAGCATCGGCGGGTTCGTCGAGCCGGACCGCCCGCACCTCGGCGCCTGCCATCGACTGTGCGGCCTTTCCTGTCATGGCACGAGCGGGTTCCACAGCGCAGCGACACGACGTTTCCCGTCCAGGACCATGACGGCGGCCTGCTTCCTCACGCGACTCGTCGCGCGTGCCCACTCGTTGATCGCGTCGCGTCCCATCCTGCTGCCGTGGAGCGCCAGCGATGAGGCAGCGGGGCGTGAGCAAGTTTGCGAACCCGCGACAGGCACTGGAGACCGAAGAGGAAACATGGCGGAATGGACGTGCTCTCGAACGACAGCATGGTAACGGTAACGAATGAGGAGGACCCGGTGCCAGCGGAGAAACACCTGGCCAACGATCTGCCCTGAATTATCTCCTTGCTTGCGTCGGAGGAAGAAGAGACTTCCGGCATGGTCGTCCAATCGAACTTCAATTGTTACTGGCTGGTCGATGGTCTGCAAGCGGCGGCGTGCATGGATTGGCTGCGTCGCGATGATTTGCCGGAACGACCTTGTGCGTCGCTGCCTGCCACCTGCCCGCTCCGACCACTGGCAATCGCGCTACTCTATCCATCCTCCAGAACATCAGGGAAGATCCCATCATGAACACGCAGCGGACGACCAGAGCAGGCAAGCGAATCCGGGTAGGCGAGCAGGAGATCATTCCGGTCGGTGCGCCCAGCCACGGCCTGCGCGATCTGTACCATCTCAGTCTGACAGTCTCCTGGCCAATATTTCTCGCCTGCCTGGGCATTGCTCACCTCGCCCTGAATACGCTGTTCGCGCTGCTTTACCTCGCACCCGGCGACGCCATCGCCAACGCTCGTCCCGGCTCGTTCGCCGATGCCTTTTTCTTCAGCGTGGAAACTCTGGCGACGGTCGGTTACGGCAACATGAATCCGCAGACGTACTACGGACACGTGGTTGCCACAGTGGAAATATTCACCGGCATGATCAGTGTCGCGATGACGACCGGTCTGATTTTCGGTCGTTTTGCGCGGGCGCGGGCGCGCATTCTGTTTTCCCGACCGATGGTGGTAACGCTCTTCGACGACCAGCCAACGCTCATGTTCCGCCTCGCCAATCAGCGTCACAATGAGATCATCGAGGCTTCCGTTCGGCTGCGGCTGGTTCGCCGCGAGTTGACCCGCGAGGGAATCGAGATGCGTCGCATCCACGACCTTGCCCTGTTGCGCCAGCAGACACCAGTGTTCTCGCTGAGCTGGACGGTAATGCACCCGATCACGCCAGACAGTCCGCTGTTCGGAGAAACCGCACCCAGTCTCAAGGCAGCCGACGCGCTGTTCGTGGTCACGGTCGAAGGCATGGATGAGACCTTCGCTCAGAACGTGCATGCGCGCCACAACTATGTTGCCGATGACATCGCGTGGAATCAACGCTTTGCAGACGTGCTCCAGGTCGTTGAAGGCGGCCAGCGCTATCTCGATTACCACCGCTTCCACGACGTCCTGCCCAGCACGCCGGGGCGCATGCCAGAGCATTGACGCGTAATCCGGACATTCCGGTCGGCGCCGTGAAGGTCGCCGAACCTGGCTGCGACACTGCTTGCATCTCGGTACAGATCGCGGACAATACCGGGGTCGCTACCGGCATTGGTCGACACGATCTCGGGCAGTGGGGTAGCAAGTCTTGTCTGTACGAAACCAATCCAGCGAAGAACCAGGGCGATCGGAGCCGCCATCGGCCGATACCGCCAGACATCAGGCCGAGCGCTGCGAGATCGTGATCAGCGTCATCGTTCCGACCTACAACTATGCGCAGGTACTTCCACGCGCGCTTGATTCCGTACTCGTACAACAGGCCGCTGATGTCGAACTGATCGTGGTCGACGACGGATCCAGCGACCATACGGGCGAAGTGCTCTCCGAATATGTCGCGCGTCATCCGCGTTTGCAGGTGATCCGTCAGGCCAACGCCGGCGCGGCGGCGGCCCGCAACCGGGGAATCCGCGAAGCTCGAGGCACTTACGCGCTCCTCCTCGACGCGGACGACGAGCTGATGCCGAACGCACTGGCGAACCTGCGCGCCGTGCTGGCCAGCAACCCCGGCGTCGGGATGATCCTCGGAGCGCACCTCGCTGTTCATCCGGACGGACGCGAACGACTGCTGACACCGGCGGCAATGCCCCGCGCCACAGCGTTGCAACTGGCGAGGCGTTACCTGCTCGACAAACGTGTTTCGATTGCACACGGGTGTTCGCTGTTTCGCCGCGACCTGCTCCTGCAGCGCCCCTATCCGGAAGAGCTGCGCGGCGGGGAAGACGTCGCGGTGTTCGCGTATCTGCTGGTCAGCGCTCCGGTCGCCGTCACGCGCGCGCCGCTGGCACGCATCCACAAGCACGCGGACAGTCTGCGCCACAACCGGGAGAATGCGGAACAGCGCGCCTTGCTGATGGTTTCCGAGGTGTTCGCCAGTCTGCCGGCCGAATGCCAGGCGTTGCGCATCGACTACCAGGCGCAGCGCTACCTGTCCTTGTTCCGTACGGCCTTGTTGGCAGATGACCGGCCGGCGGCGCTGCGCTTCTATCGTTGCGCGTGGCACCTGAGCCCGCTGCAGGCTTTGCGCTGGAGATACCTGAACAAGGCAATGCGCACGCTCGCTTGCCCACACGGGCAGAATTGATTCGTTCTGGAGGTTCCTGGTGATTGACCGGATTCGGCGACTGTTGCGCATTCCGCCGGTGACGCTTGCCTTCGTGGGGAGCCTGCTGTTGCACCTGGTGGCGATCTCCGGGACGGTGATCGTGAACCGGGACGCCGCACTCTACCTGCACATTGCACGGCAAGTAGTGGAATTGGGGCCAGGAGCGGCACAGGCCCAATTCGACTGGCCGTGGTTCTCGTTGTTGATCGCCGGAACGCACAGCCTGCTCCGATTACCCTTCGAAACCGCAGCCTACCTGTGGTGTGTTCTGTTCATGGCCGGGACCAGCGCCTTGCTGGTATCGATCTGCCAACGCTACGTTGCGGGCAGCGGCTACTGGGCTTGTCTGGTCGTCCTGTCGATTCCCGCTTTCAACCAGTTGCGCGACGACATTCTCAGAGAATACGGTTTCTGGTTCTTTTGCGTCCTGGCACTGTGGCTGGCGCTGCAGTGGTTCGAGCAGCGAGGGTGGTGGCGTGCCGGCCTGATTCAGCTTGCCATCGTGCTGGCGGCACTGTTTCGTTTGGAAGCGGTTTTCCTGGTGCCTGTCTTCGTTCTCTGCCTGCTACCGGAACTGAATACGCGCCGCGGCTGGCTGGGGCTGGTGCAGCTCATCGCAGTGCCGCTTGCCGCGGTGCCTGTGCTCGCGCTGTCGGGACTTGCCGGTGAGGCTCGCGTCACCTACTACTGGTCACTGCTTGGCCCGCAGGCGGTGCTGCAGAGATTCGACGTCATCGCCAGGGGCTTTGCCGAAGTAGCGCTGCAGAAACACGCAGCGGACGACGCCCGCCGGATCGTTTTCTTCGGCTTGCTTTTCTCCGTGCTGGCGAAGTTCTTCGCCGTCAGCGGGCCTTTTGCCCTGCTCTTCCTCAACCCTGCCAGCTGGTCTGCTGTCGGCGACTACTGGCGGAAACTGCGGCCGCTCGCCGTCGCATGGCTGCTTTATTTCTGTATCCTGCTCCTCTTTCTGGTGCAACAGGGTTTCGTCAATGGTCGCTATGCCGGCTTCCTGAATCTGCTGGCCATTCCGCTGTTTGCCATGGCGCTGCTCGTCTCGGTAAAACGCTTTCCGCGTTGGACAAAGCCGTTCGTCGTGCTGGCGGCGATCGTCATGCTCACCAACGTCGTTTCGCTGGCTGCCAGGAAAACTCATTATCTCGAAGCGAGTGCCTGGCTATCGCAGAATACGCAGCCTTCGGACTTCATCTATTATGACGATTCCCGGATCGCCTATTACGCCGGCAGAGGTTATCCCATGATGCCAACGCGCGAGGATCTGGTCGCTGCACCGCCGGAGTTCTTGCAGAGGATTCGCTACTTCGTGATCGCGGCGAGGAAGGATGACCCTCTGCTCGAGCACTGGCTCGCCGAGCAAGGCAAGCGGGTCCTGATTCGGTTTGCCAATCGCAAGGGCGAGACAGTGCTGATCATCGGCGACTGACGCTGCGTGCACCCGGCTTCTTCACGGCCCGCCAATGGCGTGACCGGCCAAACTCGGCTTCGCAGCTGCTGCCGATCAGACGTCGTCGAGACTCGCGTCCTGCAGGATGTTTCGATAATCCAGCCTTTCCAGCTCACGGCGCACGCGCCGTCTCTCTGCCTCCGATCCCGTCTTGCGACCGGCAATACCGGGGTTCAGGACCATCGTGGCGTGGTTGATGTGGCGCACGTGCCTCGCCAGGCCATGAATGTCGAGGAATTTCATCGTGAAACCCTGCTGCACGAGCTTCTCATGCAGAACCTTTCCGGCGACTTCGTCTTCATCGAAACTCAACGCGAGGCGTCGCAGCAGATCGCTCCGGTACAAGGCGCAGTGGCTGCGAAGGTATCTGGCCTTGTCGTCGGAACCGCCCGCTCCCTGTTGCCCCAAGCGTTTACGGCAAGTGGCTGACATCGCCAGCCAGGTGGACTCCAGTCGTTTCGCGGCACGCCGGTACCAAGGCTTGAATTCGAGCTTCCAGCTACCGACGCCAGCCACCTGCTGATCCGTCCCGATCTGCTCGAGCAGGTAATCCAGCCAGCCCGGCGAAATGACAACGGTGTCGGTGTGCATGGAAATCACGTACGCCGCAACCACGCGCGTCATACCCAGATCAAGCGCCCGCGAGTGTGCCTGGGCAACGCTCTCGCCCGGAACGGGCTCGCGCTCGATCAGGGTGATCCAGGAAAGTCGGCGCAGATAATCGGTCGACGCGTCCTTCGAACCATTGTCGATCACGATCACCTGGATGCGTGCAAGGTTCGTGTACTTCCGCAGCGACCGCAAGCAAAGCTGGGTGAGTTGGAGGGTACGGAAATGCGGAATCAGAATCGCAACCTGCGGGCCCGCAAGATCGTTCATGCAAGAAATCTGGATTTCAGCGAAAAGTCGCATTGTAAGCGACGCTGGGCCGGAATCTGGTCACCGTCGCGTGGTGCCGACAGGCAGCAGCCGCCGCTGAACGTCCGCGGCATCACCGCAAACCTAGCGTGAGGACCCGTCCGACCGGGAGTCCGACCACTGCTGCCACCGCTGCAAGCGGCGCAGCATACGCTCCACGTGCCCGCCTTGCCAGTAATACTGCCCACAGACCTCGCATTTGTAGGCCTGCCGGATGTCCGTCGGCCACGAGAATTCCGGCGCGCCTACCGCCTCGACCAACGGCGTGTTGCAGCGTGAGCAACGGCTGAACGGCCGATGCAGCCAGTCGATGTGCAGTCTTCGGTCGAGCTCGCGCACGCAGCTCTCGATATCGTTGCCCGCCAACAGCACGACCACTCGCGGTGCGTCGCGGATCTGCAGCAACGTGCGATCGCGCGTCAGCAGCAGACGCTCTTCCG